>Ga0075125_10000037_pt1 | contig 44421 bp, 75 predicted proteins | sample AntAceMetag02UKN_FD_69810 | JGI IMG/M metagenome (GOLD analysis project Ga0075125, IMG submission 69810) | Saline lake microbial communities from Ace Lake, Antarctica - Antarctic Ace Lake Metagenome 02UKN | ecosystem: Environmental > Aquatic > Non-marine Saline and Alkaline > Saline | place... | reverse complement strand
TTTAAAGACTGTAGTTGAGCTTACACAAGAGACTTTTACTGTGTTCAAATGGTTAGTCCAAGAGGTGGAGGCCAAAAGGCTAGTTTTTACATGTAATGGGAGTGGTAGTGAATTACTACAATTCACTCCAAATTGGGATTCTTTTAAAGGACAAACAAATCTTAAAGAAGAGGGACAAATAGATGGAAAAGAAAAGGACATGGACCCAACTAAGTCCGAGTGATATAAGAAATATTCGAAATAGTGATGAGCCTGTTCGCGTATTAGCGGTTAAATACGAACGTACCCCCCGTACTATTCGAGACATACAAAGTCGAAGAATTTGGAATAATATTATAGGTATATAATTAAACCGGGCAGTTCACCTTTAAAGTTGCAGGGCATATTGTCCTGCAGGTTTTTGAAAGAGAGAAATATATATATGATTTGTCCACTTTGTAAGAAAAGAAAATTAATGGTAAATGAACATCATGAAATTCCACAAGCAGCAGGTGGAGTGAATGGACCAACCATTAATATTTGTACCGAATGTCATGATGCAGTACATTTATGTGCAATTAAATTTTTAGCTGGAAAAAAAGCAGATGCTTTAGCAATTGTAAACAGTATTTTTACAGATAAAAAATTAGCTAATCAGTTGATTAAAAGTGCTATACAATATACTATCAAAAAAAGAGACGGTGAGATTGCAATGGAGGATGTTGAATACAAAATCAACGTAGTTCTTCCAGGCACTGCAAAAAAGTATTTGCAAGTAATGGCTAAAGATATGCAAATGGGGGTTACTAAATACGTAACTCAAATAGTAAAAAATATGATTAAGAAAAGATTTCCTGGAGTTAAGATATAACATGATCAAACATTCAGCGGGTATATTAATTAGTGCAGAAGTAGATGGTGAATTACGTTATTTATTTGTACATCCAACAAATGCTTCTTGGTATGGCACATACAGTATACCTAAAGGAGAATATACTGATGAATATCCTTTAACAGCTGCATTACGAGAAGTTCAAGAAGAGGTGGGACTAGCATTTAAAGATTTGGAAATAGATAAAAAGGAACCTGAGATAGTAAAGTATAAAAATAAAAAAGGAAAAGTATATAAAACAGTTACTGTTTACTTTTTAAGGACCGATTTTAGTAAAATAAAAGATAAGTTTAACAAGGATCTAAGTATTAAGATAGAAAATCTTCAATTAGAGGAAGTTAATTGGGCGGGTTTTTTAACACTTGGTAAATTAGAATCCAGAATTTTTTACCGGTTTAAACATTTGCTTTTTTAGATATGGAGGCTATAGTAACTCTTCCTTCTCTAAAATCAGCCCGGATGTCAGAGGTTCAAATCCTTTCACCTTCGTTTAAGAAGGTGTAGTTCAGTGGTAGAACGCCGGGGAATAGAGTACTACTTTTCTCCACTTTTTAATTTGTAGGTTTGTGTTGTGTGTCGTGAAAATGAAGGCTATAGTAATTCTTCCTTCTAAAAACTAGGAACCGGACGTCGAAGGTTCAAATCCTTCCGCTCCTCTGAGGAGTGTAGCTCAGGTGGTAAGAGCGCCGGGTTAATTAGAGTTACCAGTTACCTTCAATTTTTTAATAAATGAGAGGCTATTTTGAATTCTTCCTTCTAAATACATTTTTAATCTGCAGGTCGCAGGTTCAAATCCTGCCTGCCCCACTTACAAGGGGTGGTAGCTCAGCTGGTAGAGCAGCAGATCGTTATAGAATTGAAGCTTTCCTCTCAACTTTAAGGATAAAATATGTGGCATAAATTGTTGAGTATTCCTAATTTAAAATTCCAATTGATTGCCTTTATAATTTCCATGTTCGGATTATACTACAATATTAAAAAGAGGAAATGTGGTTTTCTCATATGGACAGTGGGTAATATGATGTGGGTTTATATGAATATTAAGAATAACATTATCTTTGGAGCTTTTTTGTTTATAGCTTATTCTGTCACAAATATAATAGGGTATTTTAGTTGGAGAAAGGACGACATTAATAAACCTTAAAAGGAGTAGCTTATGTTAGCTTATATTTGTATTATCTCAGTATTTGTATTAATTTTTAGTTTACCTCTTTATGACTTATTTTTGCGTTTTAGGTGGTATAGACAAGATACAGATAGTCGGTGTTCAAAATGTGGCAAGTTCATGAAATTAACACCAGTAAAACCATTATTGGCCACATTTGATTTTTCTGCCGGTTATTATAACTGTGTATGTGGTATAAAGAAAAAAGTTTTAATGAAAAGGATGCCATAATGGGACTTTTAACAGGTATATTAAATATTTTAACTTTATTCTTAACTGTTTTTATGATCGTACGAGTAGGTGACTATGTTGCTTTAGGTCTTAGTGCCGGTTTAGATAGAGAAGAAAGCAATACTTTTTTCTTGTATGTAATGACTTTACTGGTATGTGTTAATATACAGTACCTGTAGTTATAAATTTTATCAAATATATTATTAAAAATTAAAAAGGAATATTTTAAGTGAATGAAGCAGTAGAAGTACTTGCAACTCTTCTTAAAGTTGCACCAAATCGTATAAAAGGAATTACAGCTCATCTCTATTATTGTAAAAACAATATGTATTCTATCATGCCTAGGAAAATAGCAATCGCTCATTTTTGTGGTTTAAAACAGGATGAGGTCATTCCTATGCGTAATGGACAGTATGTTCCTGTTCAATTTATGTACAGGGGTGAAATATATAGTCTAGATGATAGCCCATTTAAAGAATTTATTTTACAAGGTAATTGGGTTATTTTTAAACAGAGCGATAGACAAAAGGTTGTTTTAAAAAACTTATATAACACTAAAATCAAAAGGAGAAATAAAAATGGGACAAAAAGCACCAACACCCGCACCACCAATAGGCAGTAAGCCGCCTCTGCCACCTGCTCCACCACGAAAAAGGAAACCTTTAAATAAATAGGAATAGGAATAAGAATAAAATAGGAGATAAATTTTATGGTTATCAAAAAAGAGAAATTACGGTGTGGTATCTGTATATTTTTAAACGATTGTTGTTTACCTAAGCAGGCCGGTCCTTGTTCAACACTTGGAAAGAATAGAGGTAATCCCGCTTGTAAAAAAATAGAAATTGATTTTGAGCATATACCAGCTGCTATGTGTACCTTTTTAGCCTCTTGTAATGATAGAGATCTGTTGATTCTAGATAAATTGGTAGAAAGACAAGTTGCCTTAATTAATAAAGGCAAATCTTCTCTTCGGCTAGGTTCTGAAGTATTTTATAAAGTTGGAGAGTATATACATAAAGTCTTCATTGAAAACATTACTACAGAGCATATAACAGGTCGTGATAAAGAAACCGGTATTATATTTACTCTTAGTCATTCTACAAAATTATATAAAACAGAAGAAGAGTTACGGGCAGATCAGCACAAGTTCAAAAAAATTCAAAATCAAATACAAAAAGATACCAAACAAAAGGATACTGAATTATATCCAAAAACTGGTTGGGCCCCTGATTCAAAAAAGAATACTCCTCTAATACCCGAATTCGAAGAGGCGTAATAAAAAATGAAAAACATTATCAAGATATTTAGTGCAGACGACTTGTCGGAACGAATTGGGGAACTCACAGAGATTAAAGTTACATTACCTGTGCTGTTTAAACATTTTTATGTAAGAGGCGTTGTACAAAGTTCTGAATATCTGGAAGGTGAAGACAAATATGTCGTTACGTTAGCTGAGGTTGAAGGTACAACATATGAATATCAAAATATATTTAAAGTTTATCAAAAATTTCTTGAAGGTCAATCCAAAGTTGCTCAGGAACTTAGAAAGCTTGAAGAAAAATTTAAGAATGACGTTACAAGAATTATGGCCCACTTACCTCTATCTCTTGAACCTGCTCAAAAAATAGCCGCTAAATTATCTACAGAATTATCAGCTAATTTGCAAAAAATGTCAGACTACGCTAAAATTTTAAAGAATTACAAACCAAAAAATCCCACCAAACATTAAAAACTAAATAAACTTAACAAAAAACTTGATTTCTCCCTTGTAGTGTTATATAATTAAAGTATTAACATTAATTGATTTAAGGAGAAAACTTAATGGCTAGATTTACATTTAGAATCTCAGGTAAAACTCTTACTGAAAAAAGCAGAGACTTTGTATTAGAAGATGCTTGGAGCAAAGGTGTACGTTTCCTTTTAGATGGGTTGGAAGGAATGACTTATGATTATGCCATCCAAATTCTGACGGGTAAACAAAAGCTTGTCGGAGAAGATGGAATTGATGAAGGTATTGAATTAGCTGATGAAAAAAAAGAAGATGTTGCTGAGTATTTGGAAGAAGTCAGTTATCTATATGGGGGCTTGTATAATAAATGTGGAGATGATTGGTATAGACCTTATGCAGTAGTTACAGATTTTGGGCCTGAAGATTTATTTATTAGAGATGAACCCGTCTATAAAATAAGGCGGGCATTACATTATGCAGACGATTCAAATAACGATATTGCTATTGTACTATGGTACGACAAAAAAGGGGTAGGGAGTAGAGAAGGAACTGTACTGTTTAAAAAGACAATGGTTCCACCTTTTTGGCGAGATACAATAAAAAATCCCCAAAAAGCTTTAAATGATTATGTGAAAACTCACGATCTACCTGAAAAGGGTTATATCGAAAGATATCGACCTGTTGAAAACGCACGTATTGCCACTGCATTTAAAATGCCTCAATATATAGATAAAAAAGAAGATGAAGAAAAGAAAAATATAAGAATTCAAAAAGAAGTGGATACGTTAAAATCTAAAATTATTGCTAAGGCAGAAAAAGAAGGTGGTTTCTTTGAATTGATTGTCACCTATCCAAGTAATAAAATAGAAACTTATAAAGTTCCTTTTTTGCCATTTAAAGCATGGAGTATAGGTGATTATAAAATGTGGAAAACGGTAAGTCCTGCAGAATTTAAAATGGCTAACGATGATCAATTGCATACTGATTGGGTGGTTGGGGCTGGTATATCCATTCATAAAATCTATGGATATGAAAGGGATAGAGTGCTTTGCGATGCAATTTGGGATAAAAGATTTGCATTTGAACAAGAAAAAAAGTTAGCTTTTATTCCATTAAAAGGTACTGGAAGATTTACAGGTATAGTTTCCCATCCAAAACCAAATGAAGAAAGTACTGGAAATGAAATTATTGTTATACCTAATTTAAGTACAGACTACTATATTTCAGCACAAAAAGCTTTAGTTGTGATAGCTGAACAGGGTGGTGAAATGAGTCATTTAGTAAAAGTGTCCGATACTTTTAACATTGTCCGTATTCATGATGCATTAAAACTATTCAAACCAGGTCAAAAAATAACAGTAGATTTTGATAAAAAGTTTGTAGTTCACAGTTTAAAATGTTGATTTCTACCTGGGAATGTGGTATAATTATATTGTAAGTTAAAGAAACCCATAATTCCAAAGGAGAATTATGAAATTTAAAGATATTCCAAAATTTACTTCAAGAGGTAGTTACCGAGTAAATATAGATCTTTCTGGTATCGAATGTAACATTAGTCGTTATACTAAAAGGTATGATCTGCTTTTAAATCCAGATTTTCAAAGAGGGCATGTATGGACAGAAGAACAGCAAACTAAATTTTTAGAGTTTCTTTTAAGTGGAGGGTATTCAGGAAAAGATATCTATTTTAATTGCCCAGGATGGATGGAAGATTCAAAACAAATGGTGTTGATAGATGGGCTGCAAAGAGTAACAGCTGCTTTAAAATTTGTAGATAATAAAATACATGTATATGGTGCACTGTATAAAGAATATAACAGAATACCTGATGATGTAGGTTTCATATTTCACATAAATAATCTCAGCACCAGAATTGAAGAACTTAATTGGTACATTCAATTAAACGAAGGCGGCATAGTGCATTCCAAAACAGAAATCGAAAGAGTTCGCCAACTTGTTGTAATTGAACAGGAGAAAGAAGATGTCAATTCCAATTCCAAGAGTTGATTTAAAATACACGCAGTATTCAGAGGAGAATTAATTATGAACTTTTCAACATGTTCTATAGTAACAGGAACTGCAGCGTGCAATGGAAAGTGTCCGTATTGTGTGTCTAAAATGACACCAATGCAAGAATTAGGGGAAGTCAACTGGCGTAATTTTAAAATTGCATGCAAACGTGCAGCCATAGCAACGTAGATACTGCATTGTTGACAGGAAAAGGAGAGCCTACTCTTTATCCAGAACATATCTCTAACTATTTATTTAATCTGGATAAGTACGGTAACTTCCCTTTTGTAGAGCTGCAAACAAACGGCATAAATTTAATGGAACCCAAAATGAAGCCTCATCTTAAAACTTGGTATGAAATGGGTCTAACTAAAATTGCTGTTTCAATTATATCAGACGATCCCAGAAGTAACGAGTCAATAATTGGATCAAAGTTTGAACTTGAACAGTTAGCAAGATATTTAACTTCTTTTGGATTTTCAATTAGATTTTCTGTTATAATGATTAAAGGACATATTGAGCACATTACTAATGTACAATACATGGTAAATTCTGTAAAAAAAATTGGAGATAAGATTAAACAACCTATTCAACTTACTTTTAGACCCGTTATGCAAGCTGCTGGTTTAGCTGCCACTATTCCTACTGTAGGTTGGATTCAAAAACATGAAATTGAACAAAAAACAATTAATGAAATAGATCGCTTTTTACAGATGTATGCTACTCCTCTTCTTACTCTATCTCATGGAGCTAACGTGTATGATTACGTAGGTCAAAATGTATGTTTAACCAACTGTTTAACGACGACAACAGATCCGGAAAAAATTCGTCAATTAATTTTTTATCCGAATGGAAGACTAACCTATGATTGGCAGTATAAAGGTGCAATTTTATTGTAGTCATAAATAGGAGAATTTAATGAAAGAATATTTAGTTGCCTTAACGGTTGAAGAATTACAAGCAGTAAAAGCAATAAAAGATCTACCTAAGTCTGTACAAACAAAAATTAACTATTCTTTAAAATTTGCTCAAAGCCGGCAGTATGATCCGACAATACCTGATTCATATTATTTTGATGATGAGGAAACTAAAAGAGAGGATTAAGTCCATGAAATGTGATATATGTAAAATAAAAATAAAAGAAGAATATGTAGATGGTGCAACAGCAATGGGGCCTTGGGCTAACATGTGCCTAGAATGTCATAAAACTGTAGGTATCGGTTTAGGTATAGGCAAAGGTCAAAAATATAACATTACTATGAAAGAATTGAAGAGTGAAAATAATATAAAATAATGCTTGACATTTTTTAAACTTTAGGTATAATATAGAGTATAGGCAGTAAAAACTCTTAATTTTTTTAATATGAAAAGGAGGCTTTACCATGAACAGCTTTAAAAAGGGATTAAGTCTTATAGGTGTATTAATAGTATTTACAATTGCGATTTTTTCTTTAATGAATATTAATGTTTTAGAATTAACTAAAGTTAATGAAGAATTAACTGGAGTTGTGGAATTTGTAGAACTTCCTGAACCTAATTGGCAAGTTACTTTAAACCCAAATTTTGTCTTTAGTAATGAAATTGAATAAATAATATGATTTTTAAATAATTTAAGTAAGGGGTTTAGCTGCTTTACCTATAGATCCAAATGCTATTCTTCCGTTAGGAGTTTGTCCTGTCAAGTATCTTAATTTTTAATTTTAAAAAGAGGATTTATCTATGAACGAACCTAAAATAACTTTATTAATAATTATTTTATTAATAATTACATTTTCTATAACAGGTTGTAAAAAGGAAAACGCTCCATGTGGAGATAACTACGATCGATGTTGTGATGAATGCTATGAGTATTATAAGGATACAGGTTTATCTACCGAGTGTTATGGTAATTGCTGGGATAACTTTGCTGAATGTGAGGAAGATAAAGATAACTATGGATGTTTTATAAATAATTTAGAATAATTATGTAGAAATAAAAGAGTCTTAATAGTTATAAATAAAGCTTGACATTTTTTAGACTTTAGGTATACTATAGAATATGAGCAGTAATTGTATGATTTAACTCTTTTTACATAGGAAGGAATAGTAGAATGATATATCTAATATCTTCAATATTAAATGAGTGGTGGTGGGTTATTATCTTAGGTATTTTAGGATTTATGTATGTTTCACGAGAAGCTAGCTGGTATTGGAAAATTAACGAATTAATTAAGCTACTTACAGAAATAAGAGATTTACTTAAAGGAAAGGAGTAAAAATAAGCTATTATCCTTGATTTTTTGCACGTTTTCATGTATAACTAAAAATGTAATATACACTAATCTTAAATTGAGAAGGAGAATAAAATGTTTAGATTTAAAAAGTATCTGGTTTTATTAGTAGTATTAACTATTTTGTTTCCTTTTGTTGGATGCCAAACACTTCCTGTAGACGAAGTAGAAAAGAATCTTTATGAAGCTTTATCACAAGAACTATCTCTTGCTGAAGCTAACTTGGCTGGTTATACTAAAGGTACTCAAGCTTATGAAGAACGACTTGTAGTAATTGAAAAATTAAAAAAAGCAGTTGAAAAATACAGTAGTAGTGAAAAACCTTTGCCTCCAGGCTGGTATGTAGACCTAAAGAATTATACTTGGGGTGGAGGTTATGCCTCGGAAAAAGCAATTGGTAATTTTGATCTTCCCTCTCAAGAAGAAATAGCTTATGGTCCAATTGGTAATTTTGAACTTGGTGTTACGATAGAAAATATTAATAGAAAGAGGTATAATGCTATCAGTGATTTATTCGGTGGATTCGGTGGTGGCTTAGAAGATTTGTCTGCATATAAAGGAGAAGAAGGGCCAGCTCTAGCTTTTAAACCACTTAATTGGTGGGGAGGTTATACCACAGAAAACAAACAAACACATAAAAATATTCCAGGTCTTACAATTGATTTTTCTGATTTTTATCAGACTCAACTTAAAGGTATGAAGAAAGCTAATGATATAGCTGAAGAAAGCATAAAATTAACAGAATATTTAAAATTAAACCTTGATGATATAGCTGAAACTTTGCATTTTAACATAGACATAAGTTTAAACTTACTTAGTTTTATTGATTTTTATGAAGCTCAACTACTATTTTATGAGACTAAAGGAATGGGATATGGAAATTTAACCTAGAAAGATGTGGAAAAATAATGTTTGACATTATGTTAAACTTTGTGTATACTATAGATTTTAAAAACTCTTAATTTTTAACACGAAAAGGAGCAGAAAATGTTTAAGAAAAATTTATTCGCAATTCTTATTTTGATGGTTTTTTTATTCACTGGTATAAAAAACAGTCATGCACAAATAAAAGAGTTTGTCGTTACTATTAAACGTGGTGATAAAATTACCATATTATGTAGTTCACGACTGCTCCCATATCCTGATTATTCTGGAGATAATGTTATAACTCGTGTACCTGATGGAACTATTTTAATAGTAAAAGAAATAAAAGAAACTAAAAGTGGTTATATGGGTAGTATTATATACTGGTTTAAAGTAGAATATAAACAAAAAATTGGATGGATATCTATATTCTGTACAGATGCTAGTGTTGATTATAAACCGTGGGAAAATTAAATAAAGAAGATGTAGAGAAATTTTTAAATACGAAAAGGAGTATTAAAAATGAAAGTATTTGAAAAGAAAAGCGATGTAGTAGTAATAGTATTAGTTACAGTATTTGTAATTTTTGGGCTATTTGCTCATCTTAATAATAAAAAACTTGTTAAAAAGAGTATTCAAAAAACAGTCAATTCTTCAAGTAAATACACGTCTATTTCAAAAGAAATTACAGACAGAGAAAGATTAAATTATTATTGTAACTTAATTAATAATTATGGCTATGTATGTCCGAGAGTTGCTTTAGCTTATAATAAAGGGTATGTTCCGGAAGGAATACTGTTAAAAGTTTTTTGTGGGCCAAAAACAGGAGGAGTATACAGTAAACTAGTATATAGATTAATAGTTGGTACTAATACAGGCCAATTAAAATCTTTAACAAAATGGTAAAAATTAACAGTTGACATTTCAACAACTAACTGGTATAATTAATAATAGAATAGATTGTTAATTCTTTACTACTTAATTTTGACGGAGAATAGTTATGATAACAAAATGCTGGAAAATTGTTAGTATAACATATATTCTATTAGGATTACCTGTATTTTTACCTTTAGTACTTAATAAATGGGGTATGCTTATATTCTGTAAAAGTATTTATTATATAGTAGGAACTGTTGCTTCTATTACTTTTATATTGGCCTTTAGATATTTTACTTCGGACAAGAAAATAGAAGAGATAAAAGAGCTAAAGAGGTTTATATTTAACTTACATTTAAACATGGAACAGTGGTACTGTGGTAAGTATACAAATCAACAACTTTTAAAGAAAAAAGTTACAGTAAAATCTGATTCAGATATAACAGATATGTATTATGGTTTTCTTGAAATAAATGGCAAAAACAGTTGATTTACTACGGGGAATGTGGTATAATTATAATAGATAAAGAAAATAACTCATAACCCAAAGCGGAGATAGAAAATGCCTAAAGTAAAAAAAGTTGCCGTTCTTACCACCATTCTTGAGCAAATTCAAAAAGAAAACGATTTAGTCAAAGTCCGCAAAATATGTTTAGATAGAGTAGAAACCAGTAAAGTAAATCCTACAGGTAAGGCCAAAATGGTTCAAATTCTTACAGATACTCCTGATAGAAAGTTGCTCGCTTCCATCTATAATTTAATTCTCAAATATGAAGGTAACGGTGTAATTTAAATCTAAATCTAAATCTAACTCTAACCTTTAATAGGAGGGTTTTTAAAATGGCCACAGGAATAGAAGCAGCAGGGTTAGTTCGCAGAGCAAATCAATTACGTCAAATGCAACTTCGATATACAGGTATTATGGGAACAAGGCACATTCAAAGTTTTGAACAAAGAATTAAGATTTTAAGAAATGATATCGTTCAAGCTGACGAAGAAGGCGAAATTACAGAAGAGGCCACTGAAATCTTAGACCTAATAGAAGGTAATTAAAAGGTATCTGATACCTAATCCTTTAAACGGAGAGTCCGTGTGGGGTAACGCCTTGAAACGGGTGGTGTTGCGAGTTCGAATCTCGTGCTCTCCGCCAATTTTTTTACAAGAAAAGGAATAAAATGCACATATACAAACATGAAGAATCAGGTACAGTGTTTAGGCACAATTGTTATGCTCCAGGCCCAAACGGTAGTTAGTTGTAAAGGTAGTCGAGTTATCTTAGATATGGAAGATTTAATTGCCTTTATAACAGAATTTTCCATTAATCCTAATGGAGGCAATACCTACTTTAAAATGCATAGTCCAGATGAAGTTCAAATTACTACCGGATCAGACCTTAAAAATAATTTACGTACAGTTATTGTATCTTTATGTGCAATCAGTGCGTTTGTGGTCGAAGCTTTAAGAACCGGATTAATGTGTAAAATTGAACAGGCCACAGATAAAGAAATTCTTACACAGTACGTAAAATCAAAAGTAGAATTGAACAGGTTACAGATAGAGAAATTACTACACAGTATGTAAAACCAAAAGGGAAGATTTATGAAACAATTTGATAATCATTACAAATATCTTGATGAAGCATTAGCTCTCTTTTTAACAGCTTTAGGTTTTGATCCAAACAGTTGGCTATACAATGCTCAAGGTCTTATATCAGCTCACGGTGATAAAGCTTACAGTCACCGAGATGAATGGGAAAAGGCTGGAATCTCTTTTGGACACGGAGTAGCTATTTACTTACTAACGCATATTAAACCTTATAGTGAAGAGGTCAGAACAACCAAAAAAGGTTGGGTTGATCCCTGCAGATGGATAATTGCAAACTATAGTCAATTTAAGGACATTCTTGAAGAAATCGATGAGAAATTATGATTATGGGTATAAGATGTATGAAACCCAAATTACAGAAGTAGAAACCCAATTAAGAGCAAAAGGAATTTTCTAAAAATGCCTACTTTTATTGGAATTGAAGATTATGCAGATGGTATTAATTTCACACGGTATTTTATGTGGCGGCAAATAAAAGCATCTAAACAGGAATTGCATAAGTGGTTACTGGAGTTTAAAGTAATACACGAAAAAAGTAGAATGAGATGGCGACGAGATAATGCACAGTGGATTGAAGAAACCGGTAAGAAAGATCTACTTATGAAAGATCATTTTACTAAAACCACAAAAGTGAATGTAAATGGTTTATGTATTTCATATATTCCTAATTCAGAATTATGTAAGGTGCCGGATATGCTCAGAGATTTCTACAAGAAAAAAGGATTTAAAGAAATTAACTATTCTGAAATCAGCTGTTCTGACTAGAAGAATATAAAATAATAAATATATAATAGGGCTGGTAGCTCAGTTTGGTAGAGCATCTGACTTTTAATCAGAGGGCCGAGGGTTCGAGTCCCTCCCAGCTCACTTTTTTTTATAGAGAAGAGGAGTTTATGAGTAAAATACATGATATAGAAGGTAACGGATACGGAAAGTGTCAGAAGGATGCATTTGAAAATGATTTTATAACTACTCCTTGGAATTCTGATATGGGTGATTCTTTTGGTGATTCTTTTGCCTACGACAAAAATCAAGGAAAAAAGGCAAGACTTACTGTACTTAATTGGTTTAATCCAAAAGAAAATGAAACGCTTAAGGTGTTTAATAATCTACCTGAGTATTATTCCGAAGTAAGACTTATGAATTTTTTAACTAATTTTGGATTCAATGATTATTTTTTACTTCAAGCTTCCTTTTCAACCAGAATTAGGTTATACGTACATAAATATAAATGCAAACAGACGGGTTTTGGTATCGGAGATCTATTATGGATGGATAAAGCTAAAACCGAGGCAGAACTTTATAGAACTAACTCAATAATTGAGTTGGATGAAGATGTGTGTTTTGTAAATTATAGAGAGACCTATAAATCTAATTATTGTGATTTTATTTTCTTTGGTCTTCTCTTCAAAAATCAGAAAAAATGGACTAAAGAAAGGGCCGCAACTTGGATAATCAATTTTTGTGACAAACTTAGAGATTTAGATGAAGAGACCCAAACATGCACACGAAAATTAGATGCGTTTGATGGATTAATTTTACCTAAATCTACTCTTTCCGAAATTAAAAGTGAAATAAATGAATTTCTTACCAGTAGAGATTTATATAAAAATGATTTAAAGCTTGCTTGGAAAAGAGGTTACATGTTCATTGGAGCCCCTGGCAACGGCAAAACGAGTTTAGTGAGATGTATTTGTGAATATTGGGGTTTAGAGTATAAAGAATTTAAAAAGGTGGTATCCAAAGACGGTTCAATTGATTTAAGTAAGGCCACCTCTGCCAACTACTTAGATCAAATAATTAGCCCTACAAGTAAGAAACCTATAGTGTTAGTGTTAGAAGATATCGATAAATATGTTACTTACCAAAGTAAAGGCGATCATTCAGATGCCGGTTCTATCTCTTTACATGAGTTATTAAAAGGTTTAGATGGTGTTGAACAGGTGGATGGTGTTATTTTAATTGCAACCACTAATCATGCAAATGATATGTCTGAAGCATTGGTAAATAGACCAGGTCGTTTCGATCAAATGTGGAAAATTAAAAGACCTGAACCTGCACGTATCATAAAGCTGTTAACTCATTATAAAATAAGCATTACAGATGCAGATTTAAAAGATGTAGCTAAACAATTAAAAGGTTATTCAATGGCTTTTGTTACAGAGTTTGTGAAAATTGTAAAGACCAAGTTTAAAAGAAATACTATTAATATGAAAGAAGCGTCTTTAGTGTTGGAACAAATCCATAAACATAACAAAATGTACAAAGATAATTTTAAAGATAATCCTAATGAAGGTGTAATGGGTTTTTAAATAAGGGGAAGAATTAATATGAAAGGTTTAGTAGCGGTCTAAGCAGCAACTTTTAGATCTTTGGACTCAGTTAGAAGACTGTTATAATAATAGAAATAATTATGGTGGCATAACAGCTGAAATTTATGCATATACCCTTATAGCCCACAGTCCCGTACTTACTTATGATAAAGAGTTTTTTGAGGAGAAAAAAACAAAAGGGCTCGAAGCTGCACAGGCTCTTTACGATATATGTTTACTTTTCACTCGTTATAGACGTTGTACTATCTATATTGATGATGTACGTCTGAAAAAGAGTATGGTCAAGATTCCTCTTGTTCATAGAGCTCATCACAGTAAAAAGAAATAAAAAAAGATAGATAATTAGTTGATTTTCCACCAGGAGGGTTATATAATTAAGATAAAAGGAGATATTCATGAGATGTACAGAGACCAATACCAGAATTAATAAAGAAATGGTAACTAAAATGATATGTTTAGGCTTTGAGCATATTGGCTATATGAAATTCGTTCACTCAGATCTTCCAGGTATTGTTACTGATTTATCTGCAATAGCTCCTGATAAGATTATGTTGAAACTCTTTCAAGATTTTACATTCATGGGAAAAGAAAATTTTAAAAAGGAAGCTCGTAAATTATTTGAACCTAATGAATCAATGTTTCTAACACATAAGAAAAATTATGGCAAAGCGGTAAATATTCAGCATGAGAAAACACTATAACTATATAATTATGATTATATGTGGAGAGTTATGACAAATATAAATATGGGAATTTTATTAAAAACTATCTTGGATAAAACTGACATTACAAAATCTAATAATTTGATTTCACAATACTTTTGTAAAAAAGATTATGAATCTTATTTGGAGTATATCCAAAAGAAACTTAATGGTGGAGTTCTATTACAAGAAATAGACGATGCTACTATAGCCCTTTATAAAATACTTGGTTATAATTGCACTAAAGTAGGAGAGTCTGTTATTTTTGCTAAACAAAACTGGATAGACGAACAAATTCATAAATTAACTACTAAAGAAAGATAATGGTAAAAATGGTAACTACTGAAACAAGAGATAAATTACAAGCTGTAAAAGATTGGATTGAGGAAAATGAATTTGACGCCCGTTTAGCTGATATTTTAGTTATTGTTGATGCAAAACTTTCAGAAATTAAAGAATTAGAAACGACAGCTTTAGAAGCTGTAGGTTTTCTAACAGAAATGAAAGAACACATAGTTAAGTTAGATTTATTACTGAGTTTTTTAAATAAAAAAATAAAGGATTAAATAATTTAATGAAAAGAACATGGAATTTAATATTAGACATATTAAGTGTTACAGCCGGTACGGTATTAACTTGCATGTACCTTAATGAAAATGGTTCGCTTTCTTTACTTTGGTGTACAATAACAGTGCTTCTTTTTTTCGGCGGCCTCACTCGATTTTTATCTTATGAAAAGAAAGTGGTAGTGATGGAACACTTTGTATTAAGAAAAGAGGGAGTGGATGAATAAACTTCAAAAAAAAGTATTTGAAACTTTTCGAAAAAACTTTGGAAGAACTCCTTTAAAGCACAGATTACGAGACATTAGTAGTGAAGCTTGGGAGTTGGTTAAATCTCCTGATATGGAAAATATGCAGGAGGAATGGGGAGATTTACTCTGTTCTCTTTTAGCTGGTGCTTCTGAAAATGGATGGGATGTTGTTGAGTTAATAAATAATTCCGTTAACAAAATCAATAAAAGAGGTCTCCAATATAGCACACTTGGTCGTAAAACTACAGTTGCTTTGTTTGGTGGTTCTTTTGATCCTATTCATTTTGGACACTTAGATTTCGCAAAATTTGTACTTAATTACAGTGGTGTAATAGATGAAGTGTGGTTAACTCCTTGTTTTAAGTCTTTGTATGGAAAACAATTAACAGACGCTAAACACCGCCTTGCTATGTGTAAACTTGCAGCTAAAGCTGATGGAAGAATTAAAGTGTTTGAGTATGAAGTTGAACATAAATTACAAGGTTCTACATATTATTTTCTTAATAAATTATTAAATGAAAAATCTAAATTTAACGACTACAAATTTTATTCTTTAATAGGATTAGATACTGCACAAAAATTACCTGCTTGGCCTAATGCTGATTATGTAATGAATGCTCTTCCATTTGTCATAATTGCACGACCAGGTTATTCAATAGGTTTAAAAGATGCTTGGTTCTTGAAAAGACCAGATAATATTTACATTGAACCTGATAGTGGTGCACACTGGGAGGCGTCCTCCACTGCAATACGAACTATTATGCAAACTGATATAACAAAATATATAGGTCTAGTAAAAGATAAATTAAAAGTATTAACTCCAGACGATATTGTAGAGTACATTCTTAAAAATCAACTATATAGAGGAAAATAACATGCGAGGAAGAACAGTAAAAAAGATTATTGTTGTAGTAGACGAACAAAAATTTGTAGTAAGCACATCTGTATTTCATCTGTATCAGCTTTTGTTGTATGTGTAGAAGAGGATGGTGGTGATTTACTTGGAATTCTAGAAGGTGAGTCAAAGGCAGTTTTATTTAGAATTAACCGAAATGATTGGTTTTCTTATATTGCAGGAGAAAATGTAACTATCTCTGTAGAGGATATATAAAATGTATATTTTTAAAGTGGAGTATTGGAAAAGAAATTCAGGTAAATTCTATGCAGTCGTAGATGTTGTTTTAAAACAGAAAGAACCTCAAACTGAACCGAAAATAGACGTACTAGTTATTGACGTTATATGTGGTGGTCAATCATCACTCACTCCCAACACACGTGAAGATTATGAAAGCAGTATTAAAACAAAAAGTTACAAAACTCTACTTAAAGTACAGAAACATGTTAAAAAAGTTATTGAAAGATCTTGTAAGTACATAGACTCAATTCGCGTAACACGAGTTGAAACGGATACAATTCAATATTAAGGAGCTTTTAAAAATGTATTTTTCACTAAAACCGATGCAAACAGACCCTGACTTTTCGTATATCATTTCTAAACATCCGGATAGTGTCTTTGATCGGGATACAGGAAATGGAAGAAACGTATTTGCCAAATACGTTACGTTACCTCAACTTCCTATTTTTAGTGGAAGTGGAGAAGAGGATAAAAAAGAAACCTTTGAAGGCCATATTGAAAATGACCCCCTTACTTTCTTACATACAGCCAGACAACTAAACCTTAGCAACTATGTGCATGTACAATTATCTGCAGTGTGCCCACACAACTTGAAAGGTTTTGATAAATGTTTTCAAACTGTATTACGGGGAAAGAATGGAACAGATATTACAGACGAACGGTTTTTTGCTCCTAAAATGCTTGAAGCTGGTATAGGTCCTTTTCCTAAAAACTTTGCATTTATTCAAAAAATATTTGAGTCAGTTCAAATATCTGCAAAAATTTGCATAGATGAAATAAATCCTGTTGCTTTTGAAGATCCTACTGAATACAAGAATGCTTATATGTTGCATCTAACTACCGTAAAACCAATGAGCGTAACGGAATTTCTGCAGAAGATGTATCTTATTAGTTACTATGCTACGTCTTATTATAGCTTAACTAAAATCAGCACCGAACAGGTTGAAAAATTCATTAAGTTTTGTGAAAAATGGCTTGACACCTGCGAGTATCGTAATGGTGTAATAAATACGTTGTGCAAAAGAAATAAAGATTTAGTTGCAAAATTCGAGACTCAACTTATTAATTTGGAACCAAATGAAGAACAAAGAGCTATTAAGCTAACTAAATTCAATGAGTGGACCAAACGTGAAAGATTACACGAAAAAAGACACGCAATAGTTTTAAAATGTTTAGAAGAGTTTGAAGATTTAGAATCTGTTATTGACTTAGGTTGTGGATCTGGAATACTGTTGAGAAAAATTAGTAAAAGGTTCGAGAATTTAAGTTTACTTGGTCTTGAAGCTCATCCACTTAAGGCTCAAAAAGCTCGTTTTCAAAATAAAAAAGCAATTAAAATTATGAATGCTAATATTTTAGTTCCAAACATCGAAGATTCTTATCTACAACCTGATTTCTTAACTCTAATTGAAGTTATTGAACATATGGAAGAAAAAGATAGAAAGAGGATTCTTGAATTGATTAATAACTTTTTTCAACCTCAGGAACTTATCCTTACAGCTCCAAATAGAGATTATAACGTTGAGTGGGGTTTAAAAGATGGAGAAATGAGACACCCAGATCATAGAATTGAATATAGTCCTGCAGAATTTGCTGCTGAAGTAGAGGAAACATTATCAAAGAATTATACTGTAAAATACCTCTCTTTAATTGAAGGAGATAAGCAGCCAAGTTTTGTAATTCATTGCGTTAGACACACTGAAAGAAAGTCTGTTAAAAATATTAAATATAATCTACAAAATATGTACCATTCTGTCTACTTAGAGGGTGCTAATTACAGAATATCCCCTAAAGAGTTAAGTAACGGTTATGCATCTCACCAGATACTACTTAATTCTAGAAATATTTTTTACCTGGCTCCAACAATTGCTCCTGTAGACTTTAATCGAGACTATCCTGACTACTTAGAGCACCCTCTCAGTGCTTTAAATTATTACAGAGAAAGAGGTATAAAAGAAGTTGTAGCTGAAAAGAAGTATATGGGTTCAAGAGGTTACATATTAGCATTTAAAAATCCTGAACAAGCTGCTAAACTCGGCTTTGCACAGCCCATTATAATTAATAGTAGAAATGGCTTTCCATTTTTTAGAGAGGATAATACACCTCTTGAAATTTGGGAGAGTATGCGAGAAAAAATGACCACAGACTTTATAATGCTAGACTGTGAAGTCTTACCTTGGACACTTAAAGCAAAAGGTTTAATCAAAAGAGAGTTTGAAACTCCTGGGCAGTGTGCTTATTTATCCAGACATTTCGGACAGTATGGAAATATAGAAAAATCAGTAGATTTTTTAAACACTTTAGCTAACTATTCAGTTGAAGAGCCTTTAAGCGTTAGAGCTTTTCAGGTACTGGCTTACGGAAGTATTAGTGACAGATATAAATTTTGGGATGTTACCAATGCATTAGTTACAACTAATAAGTTAGAAAACAAACATATCCTACACAGTTTAAAAGGTGATATTATTAAGCCCGTAGAATGTGCTGTAAAAGCTAGCTGTAGTGGTGTAATTAATATTGATAATGTGGAGGACCAGAAAAATTTAGTAACGGAATGGGAGTCATATTGTGAAGAGGGTGGAGAAGGATTTGTAATCAAACCTTTCAATGCAATTAACTATTTACCTGGTGGTTATTACATACAACCTGCACTTAAAGTACGTGGAGCTAAATACTTAAATCTTATCTATGGAATAGATTATCAAGATAAAGATTATTTTAATAAAGTAAGTTGGAGAAACATTAAAAACAAACGTGCTTTAGCTGCAAAAGAGTTTGAATTATCAATTAAATTATTAAGGACATTTCTTAACCAAAATCCAAAGGAACTACAAAAACTTATTGCAGGTTTTATTGGAATGGAAAATAATTTTAGGCCACACATTGACGCAACTTTGTAAAATAAGAGAAGATATACATGAAAAAAGATAAGAAACTAATTAAATCGATTCCCTGTGTTGACGCAAGTGATTTTCCTCGAGATGTAGAGGAGTATTGTACTGATGTAGGAATAAGCACGCACTATCAAAACGATATTGCTCAAGTTGATAGACAATCCTCTTGCTAACTGGTTGAGAGCAAATGGGTATGTATTTAAAAACGATCATGATCATTTTGATGAAATTGCAATTATAGCTACTTAAGGAGAAAAAATGGACATAAATATTTCTATGGAATTAGATACTTGGGAAACTAAAGAAAGTCATTATGTAGATGGTCTATGTATCTGAATCAGGTAATTGTCACGGAGTTTGTACAAAATGTGGTGAAAAATTAAATTTTTATATTGGTGACTTCAATAATAGTATGTTTTTACGTATCATTAATAGCGGTAGCTATCTATTAAATACAGATACAGCTTATAAAAAAATAAACATTGCACCCTGCAAGGGAAAAAAGAAAGATGAACCTACACTGCACATTGAAGGAAATGTATTAGGTACCAAAGTAACTTTTGATCCTATAAATATAGATAAGTGTTGTCAAATAAGAAAATGTTTTGGTGGCTTTTTTGATCCAGATATTGAAAAGAGTTCGTGTTCAAAAGGATGTACTGGTTGTTGCTGTTCTATACTAGCTGATATTAAAAATGGAAATTAAAAATGGAAAGATTACAAAACTGGTACATATTAGTTGGCATATTTTGGAGCCTTTCTGCATATTGGACAACTAAGAAAGATAGTTTTAGCTTTAAAGTTAAAGCGTTCTGTATTTTTACATGTATTTGTTGTGGTGTAATTTGGCCAGTAATATGGTACAAACTTTAAGAAAAATTGGAAATAGATCATGAAAATACCTTCATATTTTTGAATAAATCACTCAACAACCTGAATTTAGTTGAATATAAGAGGAATAATATACATGAATTGGTCTACGGATGAAGTTATAAGATCACTACAAAAAAGTATAACAGAGTTAGAAAGAAGGAACTTAGTTTTAAATAATGTGATAGAAATTAAAAGAAAAAAACTAAGAAATCTGTGTAATCACGAGAAATTAAAAAAGCAGGTAATAAGTAACGTAGATATAGTTTTACCTAAACCCTGTATGGCATGTCCTAAAGAAAGGGTATCTTATTTTATATACACCTGTTTGATATGTGGTAAGGAAGAAATTAAAGAAAAATTAGATCCTCTGCTAGAGATTAAGGTGGTGCAAAAGGAGGAGTAGATGTTAGTTAATCCAAATTATATTGAAACAGAAACAGATAGTATTCCTATATTAAATACTGCAACTTATATTACATCTGCTGAACAGTTTATTAGAGTATTTAGAACTCCAACACCTGATTCTTATATGGCTTACGGAGCTTTATTAGAATGGGCAGAGTGTTCTAATTTTGATCCTGATTGGATGGAGAGTATCCTTATGAATGATCACTATACTGAAAATCTTTTAATGGAAATTATAAAAGCTCAAAACAAGCTACTAAAGGGAGAAAAAATACCCTGTACTCAGGAATACATTTCTTCTCTAAAGGTGGAGGCTATTTTAGCCTGGACTAAAGATCTATTTACCAGTGATGAATTAGCTGAATTGTTTGGAGTGGAACCTTCAGCAATGCAGGTAAGTATGGATAAGGCGCAAAAAAGAATGGATTTTATTGAAAAATATTGGTACCATATGGTTTTTGGAGTTATTTCCATTCTTCTTATAATCTTAGGCCTTTTGTATGTGTTTCATTAAAATTTCTTCTATTTATTATAAATGCTAGCGTAGCTCAGTTGGCAGAGCAGTTGAAAAGGTATAGGTCGTGGGTTCGAATCCCTCCGCTAGCTTTCATTCTTTTCTTAAAGAAGGAGACAATCTATGATAACAAAAGGTTCATATAAAGGAAAACCTACAATTTCTTTAAAGAGAAACGAAGAAGAAAAATACCCTTTTACATTCGGCGTAGCAAAAGCCAAACTAATCTTAGCTCACATAGATGAGATTAAAATCTTTGTTGAAGATTCAACTAAAGAGGAGAAATAAGTGTATAGATTAGAAGACTACCGCAACATCGTTCCAGATAGTGTCCTTTATTCAATATATAAAAAGGCAAGATTACTATATGGTACCCGGATTTTGCACATTAACTCCACATATCAAGGCGGAGGAGTTGCGGTACTGCTAGATTCTCTAGTCCCGCTTTTAAATGAGGTTGGTACAGAAACAGGTTGGAGGATTTTACACGGCAATCCAAATTTCTTTACAATTACCAAAAGATTTCATAACACACTGCAAGGACAGCATTCACAATTTACTTTAAACGATAAAGCCCTTTATAGAAAAATCAGTGAGGACTTTTCTGTTTTCACGCATATTAATCACGATCTAGTAATTATCCACGATCCACAACCTCTTCCTTTAATTCAATTCTATAAGAAGAGACAACCTTGGATATGGAGATGTCATGTAGACGTTAACGTAAATGAAGGTAACCATGATTCAATTGATTTTTTGAAAACCTTTCTTATTAAATATGATCGAATGATTGTATCTAATAAAAAATACATATTACCTGATTTTCCGGTAGATCCTGCAATTATTTTACCTGCAATTGATCCCGGTGTTTTAAAAAATATGCCAATGGCAGATAGAACAAAAATACAGTGTTTAAAAAGATTTGGAATACCTCTTGATAAGCCTCTCGTTACTCAAGTTTCTCGCTTTGACAAATGGAAAGACCCTGAAGGAGTCTTAAAAGTATTTCAAAAAGTTAAAGAAAAAGTAGATTGCAGATTAGTGCTGTGTGGTAGTATGGCAAGTGATGATCCTGAAGGTATTACCATATATGAAAGCATTAAAGAAAAAGCAGCAGATTTAATTGCAAGTGGAGACGTACTTTTAATTACTATAGAAAACGATCAATTAGTTAATAGTTTACAAAGTTTATCTTCAGTAATTCTTCAAAAATCAATTAAAGAAGGATTCGGCTTAACAATTGCTGAATCTATGTGGAAGAAAACACCTGTTGTAGCTGGTAATGTAGGTGGTATTCCTTCACAAATAACTGATGGAGAAAATGGTTATTTAGTAGATCCTTTTGACATCGATGGTTGTGCAGATAGAGTAATTGAAATCTTAACACACAAAAAATTAGCAGAAAAATTAGGTAAAAATGGCCACGCAACAATTAAATCAAAATTCTTGATGACAAGATTGTTAGAAAACTATTTAGACCTAATAATAGAAACTTTAGGCTTAAAATAGAAATATTACTGTAAATTAATTTCAACAATACCCTATTTATTATCAAAAACAAAATCAAAGAGTTAAATATCTAATTTTTTCAAACAACCATTTTTTAAAAAGGTAAATTTTATGGAAATAAAAGGAGTCCGTGAAGTTACATTTATAGATTGGCCGGGTAAAATTGCTGCAATCATTTTTTTAAATAGGTGCAATTTAAGGTGTAGATATTGTCATAATCCAGAACTTGCATTAGGTATGAGAAATCAAAGTTTACCCCCAGCTTATGTCCTTGCTAAATTGCACACCAAAAAAGATTGGTTAACCGGTATTATTATTTCCGGTGGCGAACCTACCTTACATAAAGATTTAGTGGAATTTTGCAGAGACATTAGAACATATTTAGAAATGGATATTAAATTAGATACAAACGGTACTAATCCAGATCTTCTTGAAATTTTATTAAAGGAACAATTAATTGATAAAGTTTCAATGGATGTTAAAGCACCTCTCAGTAACCCCGAATTATATAAAGCAATTACTAAATCTCATATAGATACAACACAAATTGAAAAGAGTATTAATCTTGTATGTGATGCTGGAATTCAACATGAATTTAGAACCACTGTTGCCCCTTTATTTTTATCCGAACAAAATATTTTAGAAATTGTACAGGAGTTAAATTGTATATGCGGTAGAATACAGGAGTATACAATACAAAACTTTAGGATGGGTATAACTTTAGATCCCGACGTTAAAGATACAAAACCCTATGACATGGATATTTTAACTAAACTGCAAGATACAATCATGAATAAGTACGATGTTGGTAAATGTAATTTAAAATAGATAGACCCACAACATAGCCTATATAAATAAAGGTGGTAAATTGAAAGATTACTATAAAGTTTTAGGTGTAGACCGAAAAGCTACCCCCGAAATTATAAAAAGGGCTTATAGACAATTAGCTCTAAAATACCACCCAGACCGAAATCCGGGAAATTCTGAAGCTGAAGAAAAATTTAAAGAAGCTTCTGAAGCTTATGCAACTTTATCGGATATCGAGAAAAAAAGAAAATATGATTTAAATAATACCGATTCTGAGGATTTCTTTCATTCATATTTTAACAAAAAACCTTACAGTCAACCCTACCAAAGATATAAACCCCCTATAAAGGGACAAGATATTATTCTTCAAGTTTCAGTGAGCTTAAAAGATATCGTTTTTGGTTTTGCAACTGAAATTAACTATCAGAGAAAAATTAAGTGTGCATGTAATGGAAATTTTTATCAAAATATATCCTGCAGCTCTTGCGTCGGAAAAGGTTGCGTAGTATGTAACGGTAAAGGTACACTTCGTATTGTGTGCCGTCAATGTCATGGAATAGGTTTACGTACCAAAGAAGCCACTCTTCAATTTAAATGCCCTAAAGGTGTGCAAGATGGTGTAAAACTTAGATTTGTCCGGCAAGGCCATGCAGGTATGTATAATGGAGAATGTGGTGATTTATACATGGAACTTAAAGTTAGACCTCATAAATTCTTCCAAAGAAAAGGCGTCGATCTATACTGTGTATGGCATATATCTTTTATTGATGCCATATTGGGTACTGATATTATAGTACCTACAATATATAATGAACAAGTAACTATTAAACTCCCTCCTTATACCCAACCCAGTACAACTTTTATAGTACTAAATTCAGGTCTTCCTAATAGCAGCAAACATAAAGGAAAACTGTACGTTACTATTGAAGTTACCCTTCCTAAAAAGCTTACCGAAGACCAATTAAATCTGTGTAAAAAATATAAGAAATTAAGTCATAACCTTTCAAAATAGTTGATTTCTACCTGGGAATGTGGTATAATTATAATATAAGAAGAAAGAACAGAAAAACCAAAAAATTGGAGGTTTGTTCAAATGCCTAAGACAATGCAGATGTCAGAAATGTTTGGAGAAGAACATTCAGGAACATTAATATATGTTGGAAAAGTAGATGTTAATGCGAAACCAGAACCTATTAAACAGATTCCCGGTGTTGTTGAATCCATTACTTGGACCGAACTTTTAAAAAGATTGGAGAATGCAAATGGATAAAAGAAACCTTATTGATCGCGTTCTTAAATATAAAAATGGTAATTATTATGTTGGTAGTTTAGCCACATGTCATATTTTCCATATGCTTGGTACCTATTACGGAAGTGATGAATTTGATCAAAAACTCAAAACAGCGTCGGATAAAACCATAGATAAAATCTATACTTATTTAGAATCTTATATTGATTATATGTTAGACCACCCTGTTGATGATTGGGAGCAACCAAAACACAATGTAAAAGTGGAGGTATGGGTAACTAAAACATTCAAATTCAGAGCAAAAGTTTCGAAAAAGACTGGTGTGCCTTATGAAGTAACCGTAGGTGGAGAAAGTTGGAAACTTGGAAAAGGAAGAGAGTATAAAGAACAAATAGTTACAAAGGTTAAAAATATCCAAAAAAGATTAAATCTTGAAGCGGAAAAAATATACAACTAAAACATTTTGAAGTTGGCTCTACTTTGAAAATTTTATAAAGAGGATTTAAAATGTCTTATTTAGTTTGTTATGGAAGTATCTCGTTCTTAAGTAATGAAAACAAAGAGATAATAATTATTGAACGCGACCCCATTATTGGAAAATGTTTAAAAGAAATTACACTTTCAGAAGCTGATCTTGAATACATAGCTGGTTGCCTTTTAATAGTAGATCATTTTACGATCCGTTTACGTTCTGGTTTAATGGTTCAAAAAAGCAGTAAATCTGACGTAAAGTTTTCACATAAAGGTAAAAATATTAATGTAAAGCCCGTGAATATCAAAGCTTTCGTGAAAGAAATGGAAAACAGATAAAATACGGAGAATATAATAATGAATATGGGTATAGATAAAAAAGAACTAGGCTATATTGCTATAATTACCATTGTTATTTTTTTATTCACGTGTTTGAAATGTTATGCATACACTAAACCAGACTATGTTCTGCAATTTAGTGAATATTCTGCGGAAAATACCGGAGGTTCAGAGAATTTTAAACTCCTCTATGATTTACCTAACGATTTGATTAGTAAAGCTGATAATTCTATTGTACCTGTTCAAATTAAATTATTAGGTGCTTTTGGCTTAGCAGATGGTGTTCGAATTTTTGATCATGAAATTGTAGGTCATGGAACCGTTGCAAGAAAATTGCATCTAAAACATAGCTACCATTTTAGACTTAAACAGGGAACAAGTACTACAGATGTTACTTATATAGATGGTACGCTTAGTCTTGAAGAGATTGCCTATTTAAAACTGAATGGTGTAATGGCTGAAAAAGCTTTAAAAGAATTAATTTATAAAGAACAGTTAATGAAGGGAACAAATTATAAAAATGCTGCTTTACTTACCCTCCTTGGAGCATATAGGATTGGTTACTATAATATAATAGAAGATCCAATACACGATTATGCTCAATATGTTTCTACACTTCAAAAAATCAATCCACAAACAGATATTACCTTAGATTCCATACGCAGTAAAATGAGGCATAGCCTATTTGACCTTTTAACCGGTTATGGAATTATATCTGTATTAAGAGCACTATGTGGAAGTGAAGAAGAATTACAGTGGCCGTTTATTGGAATGGGACTGGACTATAATTTATATCCTACTGCACTTACCTCTGAAGCTTGGGTTGCATATAATTTAAATGGACATTATATTAAGGGGACTATTGAACAGGGAATCAATGTGTACAATGAAGAAATAAATGGATTTAGTTTTGAGGTTTCCGACATTGAATTAAGTAAAATAAAATTAGACCAAAAAGTGCATTATGTTAGTAATACTGTGGGTTATACAAAATCAACTATTAAATATGGCCATTTTTTTGTAGGGGCTAAATACAATTTTCAAAAGATAGGTGCTTGGGAAAATACAGTTGATTTCTTTGGAGGTCTTACATTTTAAAAAGGGGACGAAAATTGCTTCTTAAAATTTTATTCGCTATTTTTGGTGGTTGTATATTCATAAGTTTTTGTATACTTATGATTATTATTTTTGTATGTTATATTTACAATAAGTTTGTGCCTTAAGGAGTTTATTATGTGTCTACAAAGAATTACCACTACTCATGCAGAGCCTCTTCAGGAAGAGATTGTTGCTTATAAGCTATTTGATACAAGTACTGTTTCAAATTCAGATTATTATTCCTTTTATCTAAAGGAAATTTTTAGATTCAACCAATGGAGTAAAGACCCTAGAGGAATTAATAAAATCTATGGACAAAAATGGACGTTATGGCTCTTCTTATCCACCAGGTTTTCACGTATTTAAATTTTTGAAGGATGCCAGAATAAAGTACGATTGGTGGAAAAATATCTGTCAAGGTGGTGTTATGTTGGGTAAGGTGCTTGTAAGAGGTATTTGTGTTGAAGGAAATGAAGAGTTTATGTATATTAGAAATCGTATAAGAAAACAAGAAGTACTAGTAGTCAAAGAACTTAAAATATTAGAAATATTGGAGGATAATAATTATTAAAAATGGAAAATAACGGAGGTTCAGGATTAATACAGAAAGGTGTAATGAATAAAGAGATGTTAATGGGTATGCAAGTTGTTTCTACTGTTTTAGCAACTACGATGTTAAGAGAGTTTAGAGCAATGGAGCATAAAGAATTAGTTAAGAAGTGCACCAGCGCTCCGCTACAAGATCTTTTCAATGAATACATAGAGGTATCTGAAAAGTATACAGAAGAAGAGCAAGATGAAATTATTGCGGCAGTTACTAAAGCTTTTACTTCGGAAGAAGGTCAACGAAATTTGCAATTGGTGAGAGCAAAATATGGAGACCGCTTCACAAATTTAAAGGATATTGTATTTTCTTAAAAGGAGAGCTATGAAATACTTAATAATCTTTAACACAATAATCAGTTTATATGTCACGTATACTCTTTATAAAAAATACTTCCATATCAATATACACAGAATAATGGTTTCTAAGAAAATTCAAGCAATCTCTTTGGTAAAACACACTGATTGGTACAACACCGGTAAATGGGCTTCAGCTAAAGAGGTCTTCACCTTAAATTTAAGAAAGGATAAATAAAAAAGTATTATGTTAGATATAGCGTTTGTTGGAGAGATGCATAGTGGAAAAACGACAGCACTACAAATAGCTCAATCATTAGTAGAACAGGCAGCAAAGAATTGGTTTCATATTAGAATTGCAGCGCCTTTGTATGCAGCACAAAATTTATTTGTGGACGGTAAGCATAGAGTATTTCTACAAGAGCTCAGTGATTTAGCTAAGAAACATTTTGGTCGTCATATATTAAGTGATATATTCACAAAGACATATAATGTAAATTATAATTTTGTATGTTTATGTGATGATATACGTACTGAAGAAGATTTTGAAACAGTTAGAAAGTTAGGTTTTTTAACGGTGGGTATTAAAGCATCTGCAAAGATTCGAAAGGAAAGAAATCCAGGACAGTTTATTAACACAGAACACATTACAGAAAGTCAAGTAGCTGGTTTGTTGAACAAAGTAGATACAGTTGTTACAAATGAAGGAACTGAAAAAGAGTTTAAGAAACAAATAACTGCAATATGTGATCTTTATTTTGGCATTTTTGAATTTGATGCAGATATAAAATAGAATGACTTATAAAATTCTTAATTTAAGCACAGTAACTCTTTTTGCCCTCTTTGCATTTAAATGTTGCAAGGTTGTACCTTATACACCCATTAATCCGTACACAAAACAAATGTGTACAAGATACAGAGGAGATCCAAATGTTATTAATTACAGACAGAGCAAAACTGATTAAAGAGTATTTACAAAGAAAAGGTAAAGAAGTAACCGGATTTGAACTCGGTGTGAGTGGGGGCATAGATTCAGCGGTAGTCCTTATGGCAGCAGTAGATGCTGTAGGAAAAGAAAATGTGCACTGCATTTTAATGCCACATTACTATAATAACCATTTTATGGATGCAATACAATTAGTTAAAGAATTTGAAGTAGATTACAAAGTAGTAGATATTAAACCTATTGTGGAAGTTTTTTGTAACTCTGGAACAGCTGTTAATGGAGCTTTTAATTGGTCAGACACAACTGTACAAAATTTAATGGCAAGAGTCCGTATGTGTTTATTATACGCTGAAGCTAACGAATACAATAGAATCGTATTAGGCACATGCAACTTAGATGAACTTGCTATAGGTTTCTTTACTAAGCATGGAGATGGTGCATCTGATATTGAGCCTTTGGCTTGTGTGGTAAAAAAACACGTATATGATCTAGCAAAACTTTGGAATGCAAGTCATCCTGAAGGTCCTCGAATTTCTGAAAATATTTTAACGAAAGCTCCTACACCAGATTTACATGCTGGACAAACCGATGAGCAGGATATGGGTACAACATATAAGATATTGGATAAATATCTTGAATATGAAATTTTAATGACTTCAGAAGAAAGACCCAGTGAAAAGGATAGAAAAATAGTAGAAGCGCTTATTCGTAAGTCAGCCCATAAGAAAAATTGCCCAGGTATGCCGGAATTTGATCAAAATATATACCCAGATGTAGATGTATTCTAGCAAGAATAGTTGATTTCCCCTACGGAATATTATATAATTAAGATATAAGATAGGATAAGATAAAAATTAAATCTTTTAGGAGAATGGAAATGAAAAAACCGGTTGTTATAGAAGATGAATTAAAACCAGTTATCATTGTAGAGGCACGATTAAAAGAGAAGTTCGAAAGGCTGTGTAAAGAAGCAGTGGAAAAAGGTTATTGGTTAGAATCTACTAAATGTGTGTATGATCCGGAAGATAACATCTTTCCTAAAACTCAATTTATAGCTATTTTTATATTACCTAAAATCAAGTTTGACTAACTTAAGGAGAAGCTAATGGAAAAGTATATTCTTTTTGCAGGTACGTTCTTAACTCAATTCAGATTAATTGACGGCTTATCCATTATCTTACTTGGTATTATGGCTATAACTGTTGTAGTAGGTGGTGTTAGAAAAAGTAAAGCTTTATGAAGTCGGAATTTGAGCCACAAGTAGAAAAACTTGGTTTAAGTATGTAGGTATCGTAGCATTGGTATGCATATGGTATATTATTATAATGAAAATTTTTATTTATTTGGAGTGTAAAAGAAAGGGGATGGGGGAAAATGAGCAGTACAATTGAATCACTTGCAAAACGAGACTTAATACAACCGCCAAAATATATTCTGACGGGTATGCAATATGAAACCATCACAGGTTCTGTTGCATACGGAGTTGCAAATACAAACGACAAGGAAGCAATGTCGGATGTTGATGTGTATGGTTTTTGTATTCCTTTTAAAGATATGATCTTTCCTCATCTTAAAGGAATCATTCCAGGCTTTGGGCGTCAAATTCAAAGATTTGAACAGTACCAAAAGCATCATATTGACGATGTTGCTTTTAGGAAACAGTATGATGTAACTATTTATTCTATTATTAAATACTTTCAACTGTGTATGGAAAATAACCCTAATATGATTGATTCTCTTTTCACACCTCAAAGATGTATACTATATAGTTCTCCTATCGGTAACCTAGTACGTGAAAATAGAAAATTATTTCTACACAAAGGAGGCTTTTATAAAACAAAAGGATATGCATATGCTCAACTTAGTAAATTAAAAAGTAAAGCTATTAACCAGCTTATTAATATATGCAAAAAACTAAATATCTCTATGGATAAAACTACATTTAATGATATTGAAAAAGAGATGAAAAAGAGAAAACTGCTAAAATGAAATGTTCTATTTGCAGCTTAATTTTTAAAGGAAGAAAAGGACTATCAAAACATCTCTTTCAAAAACATAAACTTGTTAAAAAGCAGCTAATTGAATACTATGCAGAAACAGATAATAGACTTAAAGCAGAAAGAAATAAAGCTAGAGCAGAAAATAAAAAACAGTTTATTCAATGTAAAATTTGTGAAAATTATTACGCTTCATTATCTGGTCATCTTACTACACATAACATTAGTTCCACTGAATACAAAATTAAGTATGGAGTTCTTGTTTCAGAAGAAACTTCCCATAAAAATAGTGTAGGTAGAAAGAAATATTGGAACATGCTGTTAGAAACTAAAAAGAAAGCTTTAGGTAGTAGAATAGCAGCAGTTAGAAAAGAACATGGAACAAATAATGGAGGTAGAAAAGCTGGCTTTAAACATTCAAGTGAATGGAAAGAAAAACATCGACAATGGATGTTTGCTAATAATCCATTTAGGGGCAAAAAACATAGTAGAAAAACTAGAGACTTAATGTCTCAGAATCATGCTGATTTTTCCGGAGAAAATAATCCTTTTAAAAGAAAGTATGAAGCTGATTTAGATTTTAAAATTAGTTTTAAAAATACACATAAAGAGCTGTGGAAGAGAAGAAGTGAAGCTTGGAGAAGACAGCTTAGAGAGAAGCAGTCTAAAGTGCATGCATATTCTAAAAATTTACCCTGCATAAAAAATTCTAAGAAAGGATATAAAAGAGGCTACTACTTATCTAACAAAATACCTAGTAGTTTTGCATTTAGAAGTTCATGGGAAATTCATGCTGCTTACTGTTTTGATATTTATGACAAAATAAATTACTATGAATACGAAAAAGTGGTAATACCATACTGGTCTAATGATCATTACAGGCATTTAATACCAGATTTTTTAATACACTTTACTAATAAAGAAAGATTACTTATAGAGGTAAAGCCTAAAGCTCTTGTAAAAGTATTTAATTATAAAATTTTAGAGCATGAATGCTGGTGTTTAGAAAATAATACGCAATATATGGTTTTAACAGAGGATTTTCTTTTTAATGCAAAATTATTTGACCTATTAGACAGAGCTTATGAAGGAGGTTTTTATGTTGACAAAATTATCAGACAAGGATTTAAAAGTACTTTACATTTTATGGAAACAATGTGGGGGTCAAAAGAATCTAACTAAAAGAAGAAAGAATATAGAAAGGTACGGTTTCGACGTAAAGTTTGGATATCATACTGTTAGATTACTTAATCAGGCAGAGCAGGTGCTGGTTGAACATGACCTTGATTTAGAACGAAATCGAGAACAGTTAAAATCAATTAGAAGAGGAGAATGGTCTATAGAACAAATTGAAGATTATTTTACTAAAAAGGAAAGCTGTTTAGAAGAAATCTATAGTAAAAGTACTTTACGAAATAAACCTGATGAAACAGGTGTTAAGCAGTTGTTGTTAAATTGCTTAGAGATGCATTTTGGAAGTTTAGATAAATGTATTGCTAAGGATGTTACAACAGCAAATTTAGTTCAAGAAATTGAAGATGTACTAAGTAAATACAGGATTATTAAATAATAGATTAGAGCGATATATATAACACAGGAGTAGCTTAATGAAATGGATATGTTTAATATTGTTAATTATTTTCGGTGCAGCTCTTATTCTTAACATTCTTAACATTGTATGTAAAAAATGTAAATGGTTTTGTAGAGTAATGGAAATGCATTATGAACCAACTGCACAGGTATTTCATAGACTTAACAACGAAACTAAGCTGACTGTACGGGGTATATGCCCCAGATGTGGTGAAAAAGTTAAAAAGAGCTTTGCCACACACAGCACTTGGGTAATAGATACACACCACTATATTGACATTGCACATCCTTGTTTTTGGGTCAACTCCAAAGGAGAACACCCAGACCCACTCACTGCAATTACACCTAAAGATATAGAAAAGGGAACATGGAAAACTAATCCTTTATTCCAAAAACGTGTAGATAATGAATAACAAAGATTTAGTCGTTTGTTTAATGGAGGAATGTACATCTAAAACCTGTGCCGTGGTAAAAAAACTGTCTTTAATAATAAGGAGGTAATTAAATGAAAGATTCTTACGTAGCTTATTTATTAAACAAAGAACTTGACGTACAAAATACCAGAATGCCTTATTCCACTCTTACTTTACCAGATGGTAGAAGGCTTTACGTATCTGAAAATAAACCCCTTAATCCTGCAATGATGGTAGACTTTTATCAATTAACAGTTTGTGCTGCTTATCTGGCTAACGATAGACAGGATGACGAAGCTACATTCAATATGTACTACCGTAGGAATCCTTTCAAGGGCAATTATGCAATGTTCTTTGGTCTCAATAAAGTAATTGAGTTCATGAAAAGTATTCAATACACCGGAGAAGATATAGATTGCCTTAGAAAAATATATAGCAAAATGCCCCCTATCTTATGGGAATACCTTAGAGCGTATCGCTTTACAGGTACCATGGAAGCAGTTCCTGAAGGTTGTATGATACAACCTAATATTCCGCTTATTCAAATAACAGACACCCTTCCATCAGCAAATATAATTGAAACTCAACTACTTACCAGCACAGGTTATATGACAATGGTAGGTACAAAATGTACAAGAGTTCATACTCAATCTAACACACCTTGGTCAGATTTTAGTTTACGGGGAGCGCCAGGTTATGAAGTTGGTATTGAAGCAACAAGAGTTGCATATGCTTGTGGAGCTTCAGGTTCATCTAATGTTGGAGCTTTTCAAAAATATGGAATACCAACTGGTGGAACAATGAATCATGCATATGTAATGTCGTATCCAACTCAATTGGATGCTTTTTTATCTTACGGACGAGTATTTCAAGAAGATAGTGTGTTTTTAATTGATACGAATCATTTTAAATCAGGTACTTATGATGCCATTAAAGCGTCCAAAATGTTAGGTTTAGATACTTTTAAAGGTACTCGAGATGATAGTGGGGATTTAGATGCCCATTCAAATACCGTTCGAAAAATATTAGATGATCATGGATTAACTAAAGTTAAACTTACAGATAGCAATGAAATCAACGAATATAAGAGACGTCAATCAGTGCTAGCTGGATCTCAAAATGATACAGATGGAATAGGTAGAGGGTTAGTTACGAATCTACCAGATAGTGGTATGGTGTACAAACTTGTACAATTAAAACCAAAGCACGGTACCCTTAGATATGCAATCAAAGTAAGTGGAGATGAAATCAAAATTACTGACCCCGGTCGAAAACAAGTTTTTCGATTTTTTGCAAATGATAAATATATAGGGGATGTTATAACTCTTGATTTTGAAAATTTTCCAGATCATTTACGTGCCATTAACAGGCAAGATGGTACCCGAAAATCGTTTGATATGAATAACAGTTTTCATCTGTTACTTCCTTATATACAAAAAGGAGATGTAGTAAATTGTCCAAATCCTTCAACACCCGATGAGTTAAGACAAATAGTTGCAAATGAGCTCAAAGTAATGGAACCAAAGATGAAAGAATTAGATAATGATTATAAGTACTTTGTAGGTGTATCTGAAAATCTTAAAAGTGTAAAAGATCATTTATTGGAGGAGAAGAAAAAAGAAAATGATAAAAAAGACGAAAAAAGGAGCTAAATTATATATACTACTTGAAAATGGAGTAATATGTGCAGGAGAGGTTACTCACATAAACAGTCAAGTAGCTGGTTTGTTAACGTATGCAGAATGGGCAAACGAGACAGGTGATGAAAAGACAGATGATGAAGAGGTTATCAAAAATGTAGACTTACTGTACGATTCTCCTGATGTCTCTATTAACTTTAACAGTACACTCCCTGAAAAGCTTTTTGTTAGCTTTGATGCTGTTAAAAAGGCAGCTTTAGCTGAAATTGAGGCAAAACAAAGTGCATTAATAGCCAACTTACGCAAATTGAACAAAAATGTATTATGTCTTGCAAAAACTAACTATAAAGAATATAATGAACTCTTTAACAGGCTTCAAGCTCAACCTCACTGTCGGGTAATAACTTAGCTAATAACTGTGTTTATGAGGTCTAACTTTAAGTTCCAAGGAGAAAAAATTGGGGAGTAAAAAGGCTTTAGCTATTCTTGCAATCTCTTTTAATACAACCACTTTAGCGGTAGTTTTTTTGATGTTCTATTTTTGGAGTACTGACCTTGCCATGTGCTCCGATATGGTCTTTTTAAGTGGTGTAATTGCAGTAATAATGAATCTTATTTTTGCAAGCATGATACAAGTAAACAAGAAACCGTAAAATAATAACTATAACAAGTATAAAACATTTTAAACCACAGGGGGTAAAAGTATGAGAATAGAAATGTTGATTATTGATCCACAAAATGATTTTTGTAGTGATGGAACGCAATATGGGTTAAAGAAAGGTTCCCTGTACGTACCAGGAGCAAATCAAGACATGGACCGTCTTGCTAATATGTGCATCAGCATGGAAAACAGAATTTTTGATTATCACGTCACTTTAGATACACATCATTATATTGACATTGCACATCCTTGTTTTTGGGTTAACTCCAAAGGAGAACATCCAGACCCAATCTTCACTACAATTACTCCTGAAGATATGGAAAAAGGAACATGGAGAACTTTTAATCCTTTATTCCAAAAACGTGCTTACGAATACGTTCAAGCTCTTCGAACAAATGGAAACGGAAGATATGCACTTACTATTTGGCCTTATCATTGTTTAATTGGAACACCTGGACATAATGTGTACCCTACATTAGCTGGTGCATTATTAAAATGGGAACAAAACTTTGCAATGGTTGATTATGTAACCAAAGGCTCTAACTATTGGACAGAACATTATAGTGCAGTACAGGCTGATGTGCCAGATCCCGAAGATCCAGGTACGTTGCTCAACACAAACTTAATTGAACCCTTAGAAGAGGCTGATGTTATTGGAGTAGCTGGAGAAGCTTTACAGTTTTGTATGAAATTTACGCTTGAAGATATTATTAATAATTTTGGTAAAGACAATATCAAAAAATTGGTGCTGTTGATGGACGCTACTTCTCCTGTACCTACACCGGACGCCAAACAGGTTACGGAACAATTCTTGAAAATATTAACCGGACAGGGAATGAGACTATCCAATACTGTTGACTTTGCAAAATTAAATTAAAGAGATCGTATATAAGGAGATTTTTAAAATGCCACGATTTATAAGTAATGATGATAAAATGGAAAATTATATTGTTCCAGGTGCAGGTAGTATCCAGTTTTCAGGTAGACGACCTGACAATACTTTGGGCGCATCTGAATTTACCTTAGTAACTATCGTGCTAGACACTACAGGAAGTGTTTTTAAATTTGCACCTCAACTTTTGGACACAGTTAAAAAAATTATTGAAGCCTGTAAGAAAAGCGATAGGTCACGTAATTTGCTAGTTCGGTATCTTACATTCAGTGATACGGTTCAAGAAGTACATGGATTTAAACTTCTAAGTGAAATTGATCCTAATAACTATGAAGCGTTACAGCCGGATGGTATGACTGCAGTGTATGATGCAACCTATGCAGGAATAGGAGCTACCTTAACTTACGCTAAAAATTTAATGGATAATGAATTCAATACAAATGGTGCAGTGTATATTATTACAGATGGTTCCGATAATGTATCTAAGATGCAACCTTCTCATATTAAAGCTCAAATGGAAGAGGCAAGGATGCAAGAAGATACAATTGAGTCTTTAATCACTGTTTTAGTTGCTTTAAAAGATCCAAAAGATAAAACCAGTAACTGGGCTCAACATGTAGCAAAAAAATTAAAGATGTTTAAAGAGGAAGCCGAACTTACTCAATTCGTTGATGTAGGTGAAGCCACACCACAAAAATTAGCTAAACTTGCTGAATTTGTAAGCGAGAGTATTAGTTCGCAAAGTGCTTCATTAGGTAAGAATGGTTCTACTAAGACCTCTAAAGTTTCGCAAAATTTAACTTTCTAAATCATATTTTAAAGTATGCCTTAAGGTAGTTTAGACTCTTTAAAAAAGTTATGGACTAGAACATCGACCGGATCGAAAATGTGGGTTCGAATCCCATTCTTAAGGCCCTTTAAAGTGTCTGATCCATTTATTTGGATTGTACTTCCTATATTTTATATTTTTAATAAATTAACAGCAAAAAAGGACGTCAAATGAAGCAGGATCTTAATTTTAGTATTGACTGTTTTACAAAAATGGGTAAACAGCATAGTATCTGTGAAGATTATGTTACGTACGGAGTAGATCCTTTTCCATATGTAGTATTAGCTGATGGATGTTCTACAGTAAAGAATTCAGATATTGGTGCAAGAATTTTAACTTGTGTTACCATAAAGCTTTTAAAATTGTTCAATAAAGATGCACATAAACTTTGCACAGATTTAAAACACCTCATTATACATGATGCTTTAGAGGTTGTATCTAAATTAGATCTGGAACCATCCTGTCTTACAGCTACACTTATTATTGCTTACACATCTAATCAATTTGTGCATATTTACATGTATGGAGATGGTTATATATTTATGCAAGATAAGGAAGGATTACAAGAATATTACAGTATCTCCTATGAAAACAATGCACCAAACTATTTATTATATCAAGTGCAAAATCCAGAATATAATACTAAAAAGAGTATAAATTTAATTACAACCAGGAGTGGTTGTACTATACCTTCCCCGGATGCTAGCACAGAAATTCATCTTTTACATAAAATGTATCCAGCTATAATGATTGCTTCAGATGGGTTTGGTACCTTTACTCAATCAAATAATTTCGAAAAACTTAATACCTTTGAAGTAGTAAAAGAAGCATTAGCTTTTAAAACGGTAGGTGGTAAATTTATTACAAGGCGGTTACGAAAGATGGTTAAGACATACGAAAAGAATGGTATCTACCATTTTGATGATATTTCTATTGGAGGTTTTCATTTACTGTAAACGGAGGTAATTTGATGTCTGAAATTGATTTACAACTTATAATGATCAAAACTTTAAAAGGTATATATTTAACGGACAATATAAAATTAGAGCAATCTCGCTTCTTTAGTTCACAGCTTTCACAATATTGGTTTGATGATAAAAAGGCATTACCCACTTTTTCCAAAGATTGGATGTTTGTTCCTACACTACCTAAAACTGTAAAATGTAAAACAAGCTTACCTACTATCAACCGTAGATATGAGTTGCAGGTTGTGTCTATGGCTTCTGATGTAATACCTTTAAGCTTTCCAGCTGAACAGGTTATAGAAGATGGAGAGTGGAAAAAAGAGTATGCTCATCTTAAATCTTTGTATATGTTTAAATATGACCTTCAATCTGATGTTTTAAAATCTCTGTCTTTTGAATTTGTACAGACTTTAGAACTGGATGAATTAAAAGAGTTTAACGGCTTTTCATACCCTGTTGCAAACCAAAAAAAAATTACAGAAAAAGATGTAATGCATCAGGTATTTGACAAAATACTTTTTCCTCCTGTAGTGCTTCCCTCACGGCCCTGCAAGTTAACGTCGTGCCAGTCTTACGACATTGTTAGAAAACATGTACAAGATAATATTGATCCTAAAATTGCTACTATTACTTCTGACTATGACTTCTGTTTTACCGTAATGAAAAAAATTGAAAAGGCAGAACCGGAAGAATATAAAACAGATATTAATAGCAGCTTTTTTGGGAAGCGAAAAAGCAAACCTAAAATGGTTACGAAATTTAGAACACATAGAAAAATTGAGGTCTTTAACATGACCTGGTCTCCTAAAAACTATGAAAAATATATTCCGATTAAACCGTTTGAAGGAAAAAATATAGAAGAGTTGTGTGAAAATATTGCTACATACTTAGTAGACTTAATAGCTAACATTAATGAACCTGTGAAAGACTGCCCACACTGTAAAGGTATGGGAGTATGGATAGGATATGATATATAAAATAAGAGGTGGTGGAAAAGTTAATCTAAAAGAAGAAGATGATTTCATTGCCAAAGGCGGTGAAGGAAAAATATACGGTAAAGGTAATATCGTATATAAAATATATAAAGACCCAGATCGAATGATACCTGAAGCTAAAATTCAAGAGTTAGCTGAACTTAAGTTGAAAAATATTCTTAATCCTCAAAATGTTATCCTGGATAAGAATAATACTCCTATTGGCTTTACAATGGATTGGGTTAAAAATACAACTTCTCTATGTCAATTCTTTACCAATGACTTTAAAGAAGAATTTAAAGTTGGTGATGATAAAATTATTAAGCTAACTGAAAATTTTAAGGAAGGTATTTATTACATTCACAGAGCTAAATGTTTGCTTGTAGATTGTAATGAGTTCAACTTTTTAGTAAGCACTGAAGATTATGTGACACCTCAATTTATTGACGTTAATGCATACAAAACCCCCAGTTTCAAAGCTGATGCACTTATGGCAAGTGTTAAAGATTGGCACTCAAACTCTTTCTCTGAACTAACAGATTGGTTTTCGTGGGGAGTCTTAATTTGTCAACTCTTTATTGGAGTACACCCATATAAAGGTAGACATCCAAAATATGGCAGAAAAGAGTTAGAAAAAAGGATGAAAGATAACGTATCTATCTTTAATCCAGATGTTAAACTTGCCCCAACCGCTCGTCCGTTTAATACCGTTCCTAAACATTATTTAGATTGGTTTGTAGATTTATTTGAAAAAGGGAAAAGAAAAGAGCCGCCTGCTTTACCGGGTAGCATAACTACCAGACCTGTTATGGAAAAGACTATTCAAGGGGATAATATTGTAAACATAGAGTTCTTAAAGGAATTTGATGACATAATAATTTCTCACAGGAAAAACTATGGTAAATCTATTACAATAACTAGGAAGAGTATCTATATAGACAGTATTAGGTACAAAGTAAACGATCAAGTGGATGCTATAATTACAGCTCAAAAATTAGTACCTATTTTGGTAAAAATTGAAGATGAAACTTTAAAATTTAAATCTTTAGGTAAATATAATGTTAATCAACTACCACTTAAATGTACAGAAAAGATGGTTATAGGAAATATTGTATATGTTAAGTATAAAGGTAAATTGACAGAGGTAATATTAAACGACAAACATGATACTGTTATTCCATGCGTGCATAAAGTATGGAATATTATGCCGAATTCAAGTAAAATGTTTAAGCAAGTAATTTATCAAAGCGTTCTGGGTAAACCGTATCTGGTAATTCCATTTTTTAGAGGGCTTATTACTTCCTGTATGGTTAAACCAATTCCTGAACTAAAAAATTATAGAATTGTTAATGCAAAACGTAGTTTGAATGTGTGTGTATTAATTGGGCACGATGGCAACAAATACGATAGGATTATTTTAAGATTTAATGATATGTATCAAACATATGATTGTAGAATTACAGAAGATGTAGACAATAGTATAAATTTTACAGCACTAGAAAAGGGTGTTACAGCATTAATGGCAGAAAATAATACAATTGAACTCTTCTTTAACGACCTCGAAACTAGTAAGGTACAACCTATTCAGAGTTCTTGTCTTAACAATACAATGAAGCTATGTAAAAATGGAGTTAAGCTTTTATTTACCAAAAAGAATAAATTATACAGTATTTCCATGAAGTAAAACAGTAAAATAAAGGAGTTATGTAATGGCTAAATGTCCGAAAATGCCAGATTTTAAAAAAGGAAAGTTAGAGAGATTAGCTGAACCGGTATTCATATATGGAATAAAAATACCAACACCAGTTGAAGAGAAAAAAAGAGGCATTACTTTTACTCCAAAGCCTTTTGATTCTCAGCCTCAGTCATCTGCAATATCTGCAAGTTGTACTACAGTGTCTGCAAAGAGTGCTGCTCAGGGTTATTTAAACTGGTTAAATTTATATATAACATATAATGTATGTGGGAAAAAATCAACAATAAAAGATATTGAAAAGATGGCTTTAAGCCGTTTGTCAGAAGTAATACAAGGGGAGCTGAATGCTCAAGAAAAATTAAGAGGTTAAAAAGTTTAATAAAAAGGGGAGTGAAAGATGAAAGTTTTTGGTACACAAACATGTGGTGGATGTATTGAATTAAAAAAATTATTGGCACAAAAGGAAGTAAGCTACACTTTTTTTGATATTTCTAAATCTGATGGATTAGCTGAATTAGCTGTTTACGGATTAGCTGATGAATTATCTATCCCAATTGTAGTTAGAGGAGAAGATAAGGTCGACCTAAACGAATACGTTGCAGAGTTAACACAACTTCCAGATAAAGGCTAGATTAGATTATGATACTCAGTACAATGTTAGTGGGCTATATTGGCGTTTATGTTTTTATTTATAATAATTTGGTCTGATACAGGTTTAATGGGTTGGATACTCTGGTTACATAGCTGCTCAACAGAACCAACACCCCTGCTTATAAAGATTTATGGAGGACCTATTGTATGGTTTTTTTGTACATTTATAGGTTTATAAAAATATGATGAAAGAAGATGAAGAGAGTGGAGAAAAGAAAGATAAAAATACTACGAAAATAACAAGTAAAGAAGAGAAAAAAGCACCTCTGACTTATGCAGGTAATAAACATCCATTTGATATTATGTGTGTAAAAACAGATTCAAAACAAGCTCTTGAACAATTAGATTTTTTAGCATTGGAATTGGAATCAGATTTAAAAAATTTTACTAAATCATTTAAACCTATTCGTCCGGATCCGAAGTTTGATTTTCCAGTTAGTGAATTCTACAAAAAAAGTGCATTATTTGTACAAATATGGTGCACCAGTTGGTTGAATACATTTAAGGCAACATCTAAAGCATTAATTACACAGTCTTTAGTTACTTTAGAAGAAAAAATGATTTTAGGTGATATATGTAATGCATATTTAAGAGACCTTTTAGTACTTAAAGCTAAGGAAGAGTGTACAAAACATTTATACGTACAGATACTTAATTATGTAATTGATGATGTATATCTGCACAAATTATTATATTCTAAGGAAAAATACGAAAACACATATCCAGTTACGTTTAACGTAAATGCTGCTGAATTTTCACTTGTATTTAAACTACACTTTACATACAGTGTAACACCAATATTTTTTAATGATGTACAAGTTACGATAGAAGGTGGAATACATTTAAAGGTGTATAAAATAGAAAAAAATGATTAAGAGATTAAGCAAGTAACTCACTCACAAAGAAAGGAATTTCAAACCGTACTCCTATTTTTGCTAAACGTAACGGTAAATTAATGGGTATGGTTGTAAGGGAAGACTTTAAAGGATGGATACTAAGGCTAAGTGCAACAACGTTAGGCTGCAGTGGTTATCACGAAAATTTAGAAAAATGTCTATTAAGTGGGGAATCTTACGGATATGAATTCTGGATAAAGTAAGGGAGCACCAATAGAAAAAAAAATGAAAATTCTTTGTAAAAAGGCTTGATTTCTCCCGAGAATGTTATATAATTAATAGTATATAAGTTAATTAATTATATTAATAACCTTTTAAGGAGGCTCAATCTCATGTCAGAGAAAATGTCCTATTACATGAAACGGAAATTGCAAAAAGAAACAACCCAAGCTCAAATCCAAGTCCAAGTCCAAGACAAGGTTATCGAATCAGTTCCTGTAATAGAAATTGAAACTACTGTAGAACCTGAAAAGAAAGAAATTGTTAATCTTCCTTCGACTGCAGAAAAGGCACAATATAAGAAAAAAATTGATCGTTTAGCTACTATTCGGACCCAAATGAAAGAATTATCTGATGCGGATGATTTGTTAAAAGGCGATATTTGTAAGTTTATGCAAAAATATAATCTTGAAATCGTTCGCACAGAAGAAGCGGAAGCAAAAGTTGTTGAAAAAACAAACCGAACCGTTGATGCTGATGAATACTATAAACTTGTAGGTCTTCAAAAATTTATTCAATCCGTTAAGGTCAAAATCACGGATGCTAAAAGATTTGTTAGCAACACTGTATTATCTACAATAGCTTCAACAAATACCAGCCATTACGTTAAGGTTGGTGTATTACGACCTGACAAAAAGAAAATTGTTTATTTCTAATTTACAAAATCTGCGAAGAGGTGTACTTTATACCTCCTCCAGTAGAAATGCATAACGCCTTCATAAAAGGTTGATAATATATATATACCGAGGTTCGTATAGCATTTCTACTGGAGGAGCTACAGTATCCACACATCCACATTTAAAAACAGATAGGATAAAATACTAATGAAATTATTAAATTTAGCAGCTCCAGGGTTAAAATTCAACTCACCGTGTAAGCGATTTTTAATGTCTCCTGCTGTTATCTTGATAGAGGATAACGATAATATTGATGAGATCAAATATGAATACGAGACAGTAAAAAATATACAGCCTATATATGTTGAAGAGTTTTTTTCTTTAGATGGTGGTGATAGTGATTTTTATTTTAAATCTGGGGAATCTTATAAAGAACAGCTTTACGCAAAATTACAGTAGGGAGATTAACGTTGATAGAAGTAGAAGATGGAAAATACCTAGTAACTGACAACGGAAAATACAAACTTTTTAATCCCGAAAAAGACTGGTATCCAGGAATAGTTGCTATTAAAACTTTCGACCAAGAAGGAAACGTTAAATCTGAAAGGACTTTCAAAAAAGCTAAGACTTCTTTAATGTCTACCTTAGCTAACCGACAGAAACAATTAGCTGTAAAAATTAAAAATAAAGCATCAAAAAAGAATAGAAAAAAATAAATCTAACTGGTATTAAGCTTTTACTATATCTCTATTTTATAAATTTATATGGCGGGGATAGCACAGTCTGGTTAGTGCCCTCGGCTGTGACCCGAGCTACGCGGGTTCAAATCCCGCTCCTCGCCCCAAGTTCTTTTAAAAAGGTTTATTATCTAAAAGGGGTACCTTAAAATGTAAAATATATGAAAGAAAGATAAGAGAAAGGCTATAATGACTCTTCCTTCTAAACCAATCGAGCCTAGAGTCGTTAGTTTCCTTTCACATAATATTTTTAAAGGCTATAATCCTTGATTTTGAGAAGGAAGAGCTACCATATCCTTACCAAAATAGAGTTACCTTTTTCCTTCACTTTTTTTCTAAAAGGATACTATTATGAAAACTAAAGTAAACGAAATCTTTTTAAGACGTAAATTCAAACTTGTACTTAACAGAGGTTCATCCGAACTTTCTTTAACACATTTAGCTACTGTTACCCATAACATTCAGCAATTAGGTTTTATGTTTTCTGCAGAGGTTCTAGAGATTCTTAGCACTTTTTCAATAAATGAATTAGCAGATTTTTATAGCTGGATTGCTCCACAACTCAAAAAATTGACGGGTGCTGATCTTGTATGTGAACCAATGTATACCAATTTTCCAACAGAAGTAATGGAGATGTCAGAAGCAGAATTGTACCTTAATGCAATCTTTCATTATATTGGAGATGCTATTGGAGTACGTATAATGCCCAGATCGATTAAAAAGGAAAGGCTTCCTCTTCTGGATATGACGGATGCAAAGATAATTAATTTAGGTACCATGCAAGAATTCAGTGATATGTTTAAAAACTTAATGAATGCCAATTCTTCCATTTCAGATACTGATAAGAAAGATTTAAATTGGTATATCAAACAAGCTACTGGTTTGAATGAAATATTACCCATGGAGGTACGTTACAAAGAAAATTTAACTTTTCTTGCAGGTTTAGTTTTAAAACATATCCCAGAACAGGCGGGAGCTTTAACACGACTTTTTAAAACAGCTACTGATGTATTACGTTTTGCTGTTACCTTATCT
>Ga0075125_10000035_pt1 | contig 44770 bp, 45 predicted proteins | sample AntAceMetag02UKN_FD_69810 | JGI IMG/M metagenome (GOLD analysis project Ga0075125, IMG submission 69810) | Saline lake microbial communities from Ace Lake, Antarctica - Antarctic Ace Lake Metagenome 02UKN | ecosystem: Environmental > Aquatic > Non-marine Saline and Alkaline > Saline | place... | reverse complement strand
GAGAAGGCAATTATGGCCTTTGAGCATGGGTATGATAAAGCTGAAGAATTAAGAAGTATAGCAAAACAAAATTTTCCCAATGCAAAGATCTTTACTTTAAAAGACATGCAAAATTTAGACAGGATGACTTTTGTAGTAAAAGGATTTGAGGACGGAGAAAATGAGTAGAATAACTGATTTGGGGGCTGCTTTTTTAAATGTAAATGGCGATTACCAAGAATTGTTGGTTTGGTATAACAAAACATTAGGGCTAGCTGTAACAGAATATGGGATAATCATTAATTCTAGTCAACAAACCTTGATATCTTTAAAAAGAACTAGTAATAATGCTTATATAAACTTTACAGTGGACGATATAGAAAACTATATGATTGATCTCAAAAAAAAGAATGTTGAAATTGTTAAAGAAATAAGTAATTATGACTATGGAAAGTTCTCACAAATAAGAGGCCCTTTTGGGAATATTATAGAATTATTTGAAATAAACACCGGAAATTATGAGAAGATGGTTCTAAAAGAGTTAGAATCATATAAATTAAGTCACAAATAAAAACATCACAAATTTCTTGTGTTTTTTTTATTTGTTATAATAATATATATATTATTAGGATAATAATTTAAAATTTTTCAACTAAAAACAGTTGACATTTGCTAAAAATGATTTATATTATAATAGTGAAATGAGGGATACTATGTTAAAAAAATTAGTAATAGTGGAATCTCCAGCTAAATCTAAAACAATAGGACTATATCTAGGTGACGATTATATAGTAGAATCATCAGTAGGACATATTAGAGATTTAGCAGTTGTAGGACCAGGAGGTTTAGGTGTTGATGTTGATAATGATTTCAAACCTACCTATGAAGTTTTAGATCAAAAGAAAAAAGTTATTCATAAATTAAATAAAGCATTAAAAGAAGCGGATGAAGTATATCTTGCTACTGACCCTGATAGAGAAGGGGAAGCAATATCTTGGCATTTATATGAAACATTAAATATTAAGGAACAAAAAGTTTATCGTGTTATATTTAATGAGATTACAAGAAAAGCCATTAGCAAGGCATTTGAAAATCCAGGGGATATAGATCGCGATCTAGTTAACTCACAAGAAACAAGAAGAGTACTTGATAGAATCATTGGATTTAAACTTTCAAAATTACTTCAAGCAAAAATAAAATCAAAATCTGCAGGAAGAGTTCAATCTGCAGCTTTAAAATTGATTGTTGATAAAGAAAAAGAAATTTCTGATTTTATCATCGAAGAGTATTATGAAATGTTTGCTGAATTTGAAGGCTTAGAAGCTAAATTAAATAAACTAAACAATAAAGAGCCTAAGATTTCTACTAAAGAAGAATCACAAAAGTTAATGGATTCATTAAATGCAGAGTTCTATATAAACAGTATAGATACAAAACCAAATACAACAAATCCAAAGCCGGCATTTATTACATCAACATTACAACAAATGGCTTCAAATAAATATGGCTTTTCACCTACAAGAACAATGAAGATAGCTCAATCGTTATACGAAGGTATAGACATTGGAAATGAAACTGTAGGGGTAATTACTTATATGAGAACAGACTCAATTAGATTATCAGAAACATTTTTGGATGAAGCAAAAGCATACATAGTTGATACCTATGGTGAAAATTATTATGGTAACAAAAGAAAAAAGGCAAACAAAAAAAATGTTCAAGATGCTCATGAAGCGGTTCGTCCAACTAGTGTATTAAGAACTCCTGACATGGTTAAAAAATATTTATCAGCTCCTGAGTTTAAAATATATCAATTAATCTATGTTCGTTCATTAACATCGTTGATGAAACCAAAAAGAACTCAAACAACTGCGATGTTATTAAAAAACAATAATACCTTATTTAGAGTAAGTTCTACAAAACAACTATTTGATGGTTATTTAAAACTGTATAGAGTTTTAGATAAAGAAAATGGTATAGATGAATTAGATTTATCTAAATATAAAGTAGGAGATATTTTAACTTCTAAAAATATTTATGATAAACAACTATTTACTACACCGCCAGCAAGATTTACAGAAGCTAGATTAATTAAAGAAATGGAAGACCAAGGAATAGGTAGACCTTCTACATATGCCCAAACAATCCAAACAATTAAAAATCGTAAATATGCTGAAATAAAAGAAAAGAAGTTTTATCCATCTGAACAAGGCATGCTAACAATCGATAAACTTGATGAATATTTCCATGAATTCATTAGTTCAACGTATTCCAAAGATATGGAAACGTTATTAGATGAAGTAGCTAATGGAAAAACTGAAAGATTAACAGTACTTAACGAGTTTTACCAATATTTTATGCCTTTAGTTGTTAACGCAAACAAAAACATGGTAAAAATTCAACCAAAAGAAACTGGTGAAAAATGTCCTAAATGTGGTTCACCTATGGTATTCCGTGTTGGAAAATATGGCGAATTCGAAGCTTGTTCAAATTTTCCAAAGTGCAAATACATTAAACAAAACGAAAACAAGGTAAAACCTGTAGTGTTTGATACTAAAGTGACTTGTCCAACTTGTAAAAAAGGTACTCTTGTATTAAGAACTGCAAAAAAAGGAAAGAACAAAGGAAAAGAATTTTTAGCTTGTTCCAACTTTCCAAAATGCAAATATATTTCGCCACTTAAAGTAGAAAAAGAAAGATGCCCAAGTTGTGAAAATGTAGTAGTTACTAATGAAGAAGGAAACACGTATTGCATCGACGAAAACTGCGGTTTTAAAAAGTAGAAATCACATAAACATCAATTGACACGTAGGGGTTAATATGTTAATATATTAATGCAACGTAATGTTGCATTTCCCTGAAAGTGTTAATATAACACTTACCCTTCCTGAATTCGCTTCTTATATAGGAGCGAATTTTTTTTAAGGGATGAAGAAATATGTTATAATACATTTAGATTTTGGTGGTGATACTATGGGTTTATTCCAAAAATTATTTCAAAGTAAGGAAAAAAAAGCAAAAGCTGAAAAATATAAAATAGGAATGATGAAGACTAGAAAAGGAGCTTTATCATCTTTAAAAGATGTATTAACTAATTCAAAAAAAATTGATGAAGATTTATTTTTAAAACTAGAAGAAATATTTATTATGGCTGATATTGGTGTTGATACAGTAATAGAATTTATTGAAAATTTAAGAAAAGCAGTTAAGCAAGAAAAAATAGAAAAACCGATTCAATTAGAAAATATAATAGTAGATAAAATGTTTGAATTATATTTGCAAGATGAGGTAATTAATACTAATATCAAGTATAATCCTAACGGATTAACTGTGATACTATTTGTTGGTGTTAATGGAACGGGTAAAACAACATCCATTGGAAAACTAGCTCATAGAATTAAGGGCGAAGGTAAATCAGTTATGCTAGCAGCTGGAGATACATTTAGAGCTGGTGCTATCAACCAATTAAAAGTGTTTGGCGAAAGAGTATCCGTACCTGTTGTATCCAAAAAAGCAGGCTCTGATCCTTCAAGCGTAATATTTGATGCTATTAAAAAAGCAAAAGAAGATAATACTGATGTTTTATTGATTGACACAGCAGGAAGACTTCAAAATAAAGTAAACCTAATGAACGAATTAAATAAAATAAACAGAGTTATCAAAAGAGAAATAAACGACCAAGCGTACGAAACGTATTTAGTTATTGATGCTACTACTGGACAAAATGGGCTTACACAAGCGAAGATTTTTTCTGAAGTTACTGATATAACAGGTATTATTTTAACTAAATTAGATGGAACCGCAAAAGGCGGTATAGTATTAGCTATTAGAAATAAATTGGGTATTCCAATTTCTTTTGTCGGAATGGGTGAAAAAATTACCGATTTAGATTATTTTGATATTGAGAATTATATCTACGGTTTATTCGCGGATTTCTTTGAGTAGGTGATAAAAATGGATTTAAAAGACAAATTAAGAATAAATAATCTCTATGATATTTATGGTCAATTGCTAACCGAAAAACAAAGAACATATTTTGAATATTATTACTTACAAGATTATTCGTTGGCGGAGATTTCGGAGATTTTAAAAGTAAGTAGGAATGCTGTTCATACTCAATTAAAAAGTGTTATAAAACATTTAGAAAATTATGAAAACAAACTTAAAGTTTTTAATAACAAAAAAGACTTAAGAAAGTTAATAAAAAGAATTAATAATAAAGAATTATCTTTGGAAGAAATAACCGAAGAATTAGAAAAGGTGTAAGATATGGCTTTTGAAAATTTAACTAGCCGCTTTCAAATGGCTTTGAGAAGAGTATCAGGTAAATCAAGACTAAACGAGAGTGATATCGATCAAATGATGAGAGAAGTAAGACTCTCTTTATTAGAAGCTGATGTTAACTATCGTGTAGTTAAAGAATTTACAGAAGAAGTAAAACAACAGGCATATGGAGAAAAAATTCTTAAAGGATTAAATCCTGGTCAACAAGTTGTTAAAATTGTAAATGATGAACTAACAAAATTGATGGGTGAAAAAACCGTAGAATTAATTTTAAAACCTGAAGGCATAACAGTAATGTTAATGGTTGGTCTTCAAGGGGCTGGTAAAACAACTAGTGCGGGTAAGCTAGCTAATTTTGTTAGAAAAAACAATAATAAGAAGCCATTATTAGTTGCGGCCGATATCTATCGCCCTGCAGCTATTGAACAATTACAAACAATAGGGAATCAATTAGACATTCCTGTTTTTGAAATGGGAAAAATAAAACCTGAAAAAATTGTTAAAGAAGCTTTAGAATATGCTAAAAAAGAAGAATTTGACTTAGTGATAATTGATACTGCTGGTCGTTTACATATAGATACAGCTATGATGGAAGAAATTAAGAATATAGAAAAAATTGCCAACCCAGATGAAGTTTTATTAACTGTTGATGCAATGACTGGTCAAGACGCAGTTAATGTAGCTAAGAACTTTCATGAAGCATTAACTTTAACTGGTTGTATTCTTACAAAGCTTGATGGAGATACAAGGGGTGGAGCTGCTCTATCAATTAGAAAGATAACAGAAGTTCCAATTAAGTTTTCAGGTACTGGAGAAAAACTTACAGATATTGAAGTGTTTCATCCGGAAAGAATGGCATCAAGAATTTTAGGTATGGGCGATGTTATGTCATTGGTTGAAAAAGCAACGGCTGAAATCGATGAAGATGAAGCAATGAACATGATGGAAAAAATGATGTCTGGTAAGTTCAACTATAATGATTTATTAAAACAAATGAAAATGGTTAAGAGAATGGGAAAATTCTCTGGATTATTAAAAATGATACCTGGTATGAGTACCATGGCTAATGTTGATAAAGTAGATGATAAACAACTTAATTTTATTGAAGCGATAATTCATTCGATGACTAAAAATGAAAGAAAAAAACCAGAACTAATCGAAAGAAGCAGTTCTAGAAGAAATCGTATTTCAAGAGGTTCAGGCAGATCTACTACAGAAGTTAATAGATTAATAACTACATTAGAAAAACAAAAGAAAATGATGAAGCGTTTCCAAGGAATAAATCCTGAAACTCTTCAAAACGCACAAAATCAAAATCCTGGGGCTATGCCAGGAATGATGCCAGGCGGAGCTAATCCTTTTCAACCTAAACAATCAAGGGCTATGAGAAGATCTAATAAAAAGAAAAAAGGCGGTTACTAACCCGCCTTTTAAATTATTATATATTATTTGTTAAAAAACTTGATAAGAATCTATATACAGCGTTCTCAGAACTTGTATAATCTAAAACTATATCAGCTACTTCAAGTAACTTTGGATGTGCATTTTTAACACAAACACCTATTTTTGCATATTCAATCATTTCGATATCATTATGGCCATCACCAATAGCTATAATTTGATCTCTATTAAATCCTAGATGATTTGCGACATGTTCTAGTGCAAGACCTTTATTTGATTCAGGTGTATATATTTCTAATATAGAATCAAATTCACCTTTTAAATTCCAAATTCGGCAACAAACCAACCCTTTATATTTATTGTCGATATATTTCTTAACGATTTCACCATGACCTTGTTTACAGATAATAATAAAACCATTAGGGTTATCTTTTAGAGTGTCTTTCAAATTGCCGACTACTATATCAGTAGCTCCATTTGTGTGTAGTAAAGGTTCTATTGCTTTTTCTTCTTTGTAAAGGTATATTGAATCATAGACTTCTGAAAAAGCATTACGAATATGTATTAAATTATTCTCAAAAATATCGATAATATATTTTTTATCTATTGTATAGTTTACTTCTTTAAAAGATTTATTTCGAGGATGTGTAATTAAGCCACCGTTGTAGTTTATAATCGGTGTATTTAAGTTAAAATGCTCATAAACGAATTTGGAACTTCTATATGGTCTTCCGGTTGCAATAACAATTTTATGACCCATATCTTGAACTCTTTTCATGAATTCACAAAGAGTTTCGGATAGTGAATCAAAATCATAAAGAATAGTTCCATCCAGATCCAAAGCAATCAAGTATTTATTCATATTATCACCTGTGATATTATCTCATAGCTTTTCAATTTATGCAAATCATTTATTCGATTGAATATTGTTGTGAATTAAGATATAATTTATATAATAGGAGAGGAATTTATGTTACAATCTATGTTACTAAAATGCCAACTTATTTTTTTAGAAGTTGAGTGGCCACAAATTTGGCACAACACAAAATATTTTCTTTTAGGTTTTATGACAGGCATTATTTTATTAATGCTTTCTTTGATATTTATTTTTTCAAGAAAAGAGCATAAGAAAACCAAACTAAGATTAAGCCAATCAATCGCACTTGATGATCACGTTCTAATAGATATGGTTGAGGCTAAACAAAATCAATTAGACAAAACTGTCAAACTTACAGATAATGGGTACTTCAAAGTTGCTTTGGATTTGAGTATAGAATTAACTGAAGAAATATCTAGGTACTACTTTCCAGAATCAAAATATCCGTTATATGAATTATCTATTCAAGAAATAATAGACCTAGGTACATATATAACACAAAGATTTGATACTATTATTAACAAATCTTTTATAAAAAGATTCAAAAATTATAGAGTAGCTTCTATTATGGATATATTAAATACTAGAAAAAAGATTAACAATTCAAAATTAATGCAAATTACAAGGAAATTAAAACTTCAACAAGTATATAGTGCTAGTAGAGCAGTTCTTAATTATGCTAATCCAATATATTGGTTTAGAAAACTAGCTATTAAGCCAACAACAATTTTGGTAACAAAAGAGTTATGTAAAACTATAATTACTATCTTTGGTGAGGAAACTAACAAAATATATAGTAAAGCAATTTTTAAAGAAGCGGTAAATGAAGAAACAATAATTAGTGAAATTGATGCAATTATTGATGAGGAGGAATAATAATGTTATTTAAGCGTAAGAAAAAACCAGAAAGAGTAATACCAGGTTTTGAAAGAACAACGGATAACAGAGAATTTTTTATACCACAAATCAGCATAATTGAAGATAAAAAAACTACTAGAAACAAATTTGTTTCTCCTATTTTTGGTAAGGTCGTTAAAGATGAAGTTAATATTCCTCAAGATCGTAAAGGTCTAGGCGATCTTGATAAAAGATATGATGCTTTTAGAAGTAAAAAGAAATTAACAAAAGAAGAAGCGAAAAGAAGATATGGACATCAATATTATGAATTTATGAGAGTTGACAGTTCTGCACTTAAAAAAGTACATAGTGAAGAAGGGTTAACAAATAAGGATTTATTAAAAAATGATATCCCTATTGAACAACCAACCGCAGAAAACATAATTGATAATCACGCTGTCGCAGTCTCTGTAGATGAATTTTTTAAATCAGCAGAAACATCTTTAGAAGAGTCCAGAAAAGACATTGAAGAATCTGATGTTTTAAAAGATATTATCCCTGATGGAGAAGAAGTCTTAAATGATTACATTGAAGAAGAAAAAGAAGACGATGAAATTATTTATCAAGAGCCAGAAGAAGAAATCATTGAGGGTGAAGAAATTGCCTTCTCAGACGATTTTGAATACACTGAATATAAGACGCCAGTTACTTCAGTAAAACCCGAGCCTGTAGAAGCAGCTACTGAAAAACAGGATTTAAACAAATACGTTCTACCACCAGTTTCATTGTTTATGAAAGCAAAAGTTAAAACCGAAACTGAACCTGCATGGATTAAAGAGAATATTGATGTGATAAATCAAACCTTGTTATCATTTGGAATTGAAGGAGAAGTTAGTAATTATACAAAAGGTCCAACAGTAACTAGATATGAAATATCTTTGGGACGTGGAGTACCAACAAAAAAAATAACCTCGATTTCAGATAATATTCAAATGAGTTTATCTGCGTTATCTATTAGAATAGAAGCACCGATACCTGGAAAGAATACAATTGGTATAGAAGTACCAAATAAAACTAGAGAATCTGTATTCTTTGGTGATGTAATTGATAATGATTACTTTATTAACTCTGAAGACCCATTGTTATTAGCTATAGGATTAGATATTGATGCAAAACCAGTATATACATCTATAGAATCAATGCCTCATGGATTAGTGGCCGGTTCTACACAAAGTGGTAAATCAGTTTGTATAGCATCAATCATTGCTTCATTGATTACTAAAAACAAACCTGATGATGTTAAATTAATGATGATTGACCCTAAAAAAGTTGACTTGCAACAATTTGCGGATATTCCGCATTTAATCACACCTATTATTGATAATACTAAAATTGCTATTGAATCTCTTAAATATATGGTAAATGAAATGGAATCAAGGTATGATACGCTAAAGAAATTTAAAGCGATTAATGTAAAAGATTATTATAGCCGTAGAAGTATTGACCCAAATTTTGTTAAAATGCCTAGAATAGTTGTTATTATTGAAGAAGCATCAGATTTATTATTGTCTGGCGGAAGTGACGTTGAAGAACAAATATTAAAACTTACACAAAAATCAAGAGCTGTTGGTATTCACTTATTGTTAGCTACTCAAAGACCATCTGCAGATATATTAAAAGGAGCAATTAAAGCAAATATTCCAACTAGATTCGCTTTTAGAGTTCCATCATCTACTGACTCAAGTGTCGTGTTAGATATGACTGGAGCAGAAAAACTATTAGGTAAAGGTGATATGTTGTTATCTGAAAATGGTATGGCAAGGCGCCTTCAAGGTGCTTATTTATCTCCACAAGAGATAGAAGCCTTAACTAATTTTATTAAAGTGCAAGCCAAACCAGAATATATGTTTTCTCACGAAAGTCTTATCGTATTAGCTAGGACTGGAGAAAGCATTGATAGCATAGATGAATTGTTCAAGGATGTGTCTAACTATGTTGTTGAACAAGGTAAATGCTCACTTAATAAAATTACACAAGTGTTTGGAATAGGGTTTAATAGAGCAACTCAAATTGTTAATACAATGGAAAAATTTGGTATAGTGTCACAAAATGTTGGTACAAAACCAAGAACTGTATTAGTAGATTTTGAAGGCTTAGCAAAAATTTTTGAAAGTATTGAATAACATGAGCGAAGAAAATATAATTAAAGGAACAAAGGAAATTTTATTAGAAAGCGAAAAACTGATGAAAAAATCATTTAGAATGATCATCAGTTTTTTCACATTATTTATTACATGTGCAATACTATTTATAATATTGCAGCAAAACAAATTTTTTATCTTTAATTTGAATAGAACGTTCAATAATGTACCTAGTCCTTTAATAGCGGAATTGTTTTCTTTAGTATTTATAATAATAATTATAGTTGGATTTATCGTATATGTTATATTTGCGATTAAATTCTTTCAAAGAAGAGAACAAAACGAAGCAGATCAAATTGATTCTTTAGCTAAGTATAAGAAAATACATAGTGCAGCAGATATGTTCTCTATAGTTCCGATATTTCTAGTAATAGTTATTGTAATCAATGGATTTTTCTTCTCTTTCGCTCAAGTCGAAGGCGTATCAATGCAGCCTACTTTTTGTGATAATGATGCTGTGATAATTAAATACGTGGATGATTATCAACATGATGATATTGTTATTCTAAAGCAAAATGATTTGTACTTAATAAAACGACTCGTTGCTGTTCCGGGAGATAAACTTTTAGTTAATGCTTCAGGAGTTTATATAAATGATGTGTTGATAGAAGATACAATGGGCAATTTTTATATTGCATATGATGAAATAGTAATCCCTGAGGGTTATTACTATGTTCTCGGAGATAATCGTAATAACTCAGAAGATTCAAGGATGTTTGGTTTGAAATCTGAAGAGAATATGTTAGGAAAAGTAATATACAAAATATCTACAAATACTTGTCCTATAGAATAATGGAGTGATTTTATGAAACAAATACAATGGTTTCCAGGTCATATGCAAAAAGCCAGGAGAAAAATTGAAGAAAAATTACCAATAATTGATATTGTCTATGAAATAATAGATGCACGAGTACCGGAATCCTCTAGGAATCCGTTTTTAGGCGAAATTATTAAAGGAAAACCTAAACTAATGATTTTAAACAAAACAGATTTAGCTGACGATATAAAGACCAAAGAGTGGATGGATTATTATGAAAGCGAAGGAATAAATTGTATAGCGGCAAATGCTTTGACTGGTAATAATTTATCTAAAATCTATAAAAAAACGGAACAAATTTTAAAACCTCTAGTTCAAAAAGAACAAGAGAGGGGTATGAAAAACCGAGCATTTAGGGCAATTGTTATTGGGATACCTAATGTTGGTAAATCACAATTCATCAACAATCTCTCTGGAAAAAACAAAGTTAAAACTGGTAATCTTCCTGGAGTAACAAAATCACAATCATATATTAAAACAAATAGTAACTTGCTATTATTAGATAACCCAGGAGTTTTATGGCCTAAGTTTGAAAATGAGAAAGTCGGCTACAATTTAGCTCTGTTAGGATCAATTAAAGATGATATTTTACCCCTTGATGATATAGTTATATTTGGTGTTAATTTCTTAATTGAAAATTATCCGAATAGATTAAATGAAAGATATGGCATAAAAAATATTGAAGACTTAACACCGGTAGAAATTATGGATGAAATCGGAAAAAGAAGAGGGTGTAAACTCTCCGGGGGATATATTGATTATGACCGCGTTATTAGTTTATTCTTATATGATTTTAGAAACGCAAAATTAGGTAAGATAACTTTGGAGACAGTAAAAGATGTATTCTTATGAAAAGAATCTTTGGAATCGCGGGATTAAGTATGTAGTTGGTGTTGATGAAGTAGGAAGAGGTCCATTAGCTGGTTCTCTTGTTGCGGCAGCAGTTATATTAGATCCGAACAATCGTATAGAAGGTTTAAAGGATTCAAAACAACTATCACATAAAAGGCGACAAGTTTTACTCAAGGAAATAAAAGAAAAAGCATTAGCTTATGCATATCATTTTGTAGATGTTGAAACAATTGATAAAATAAATATATATCAGGCTTCAAAAAGAGGAATGATAGAAGCTATTAAAAAGCTAGATATCATTCCAAGCTTTATTCTTTCAGATGCCATGCCACTAGAAGAAATAGAAATACCTTATGAATCGATAATCAAAGGTGATACTTTATCTGCTTCAATTGCGGCGGCATCAATCTTAGCTAAAGAAACTAGAGATGATTACATGATTGAAATGGATGGCATTTATCCTGGCTATGGTTTTAAACAACATAAGGGATATCCAACAAAACAACATATTAAAGCTCTAAATGAAATTGGTATATGTGATATTCATAGAAAAACATATAAACCAGTTAAAAATATAATTCTTAAACAGTTATCTTTATGGGAGTAAATATGAAATATAAAGCAGTTATTTTTGACTTAGATGGAACATTATTAGATACAATATCTGATATATCTGATAGTTTTAATGCTACATTAGAAAAATACGAATATCCAACATTTTCGGAAGAAGAATATAAATATTTTGTTGGAAAAGGAATAGATGTATTAATTTCAAGAATAATCAAAAGATTGAAATTAGATAATTCAAAATTCGAACAATTAAGACAAGGCTATATTGAAGAATACGCCTTCAGACATAATGCTAAAACAAAACCATATTTTGGAATAGCAGAACTATTGCACAAACTTAAAGAAAAACAGATAACTGTAGGTGTTTTGTCAAACAAACCACATTTCCAAACCGTTGAAGTGATAGCCTATTATTTTAAAGACTATAAGTTTGATTTAGTTTATGGTAAAAAACCGGAGTTTGAGATCAAACCAAATCCAGCTTCAGCTATTGATTTGATTTCTAATCTAAATGTTAATACAGAAGAAGTGCTTTATGTAGGAGATACAAATACAGATATTGAAACAGCTCAAAATGCTGGATTTGACAGCGTAGGAGTATTATGGGGTTTTAGAAAAAAGCAAGAACTAATAGATGCAGGTGCGAATTTTATTGTTAAGAAACCGATGGAAATATATAAAATTATTGTAGGTGATGGTGATGATTTTAGATCAAGATAATTACTTAAATTATTGTTTGTTAAATAAAGTTATAATTTTTCCAACCGATACAGTTTATGGTATCGGTTGTCTGTACGAGGACAAGGAATCAATATTAAAAATATATGATATTAAAGGCAGAGATTATTCAAAGCCTATGGTGGTGTTATGCGCTGATTTAAAACAAGTGTACTCTTTAATAAAGGAAAACCAAGAGATTCCAATTAAATTAAGAAAACACTGGCCTGGGAAACTAACGATAATTTTCTTTAGAAATGAAAAAGTTTGTGATATAATAACTTCTGGAAAAGAAACAGTTGGAATAAGAATCCCTGGAAATAAAATAGGCTTAGAATTGCTTAAAAAGCACGGGCCCATGGTTGTTACAAGTCTTAACTATAGTAATCAACCTGCTATTACAAAATTTAGTGATGTTCTTACATTTGAAAATAAAGTAGATTATATTATTAAAGGCAATGACTTAGAATCTATACCATCAACTGTTTTTGATTTAGCAAGAGATGAAATACTTAGACAGGGCGAAGTAATCATTAAGTGAGGATCTAATGTATAATAAAATATTAAATGATAAAATTTTAAGAGAGTACAATATTAATATTATGGAAAAACATGCATCTGAATGTGTAAGTGATGTCGTTTTTTGCTTTGATTGGACGAAGAAAGGCGAAGCTGAAATTTTATTTCTTCGTGGAGATTCTTCGTTGATAGGTCTAAAGGATATTGAAAAACTACGTGTAAAAGATTTTCTTAAAATGATTGAAATTCAAAATCCAATGTCAGAAGTGTATGGACGCGATAACTATATTAGCGATATTGAGAGAGATTTAACTAATTTAGACATAATAAATGAATTGTATTTGCCTTTAAGAAATAACGGGGACGTTCTTTGGATTTGTTTATCGGTTCGCTCAATAACAAAGAAAAATGGCGAGAATGAAATTATATTTGGTCATGTGAATTGGATTTCTAATAGGACTCCAAGAGCTATTCTTTATTATAAAAACAAATATAAAGATATTCAAACAAATTTATTCACAAGAGAAAGTTTAAAATTACATTTAAGTTTAGCGAGAGAAACGGATCATTCTTATGGTTTATTCTTTGATATAGATAATTTTAAGAGAATTAATGATTTGTTTGGTCATCGTGCAGGGGATAATTATCTTAAAATGCTAGCTGATAAATTTATTGCCAATTATGAAGATGATGTAATTTACTATCGTATGGGTGGAGATGAATTCTTTGTATATCTTACCAATTGTACAGAAGAAGAAGCTTATAAAGTTGCCTTAGATATTATTTACGTTGTTGAAACATTAAATCCTCAAGGGCAACAAGTTGAAGTAAGCGCCTCTGTAGGAATTGTGCCAATTATTGGAAATGATTTGGATTATGATAGTCTATTTGAATTAGCCGATAAGACTATGTATTTTTCAAAACAAAAAGGTAAAGGAAATATTTCGTATGCAAGAGAGGTCTAACCTCTCTTTTTTATATCTATTTAGTTGTAAAAACAAAACTCTTTTGTTATAATTGTTATGATATTAAGTAAGGGGTGTTTAACATGAAAGTAGCTATTGGATCTGATCACGCAGGTTATGAATACAAAGAACTTTTAAAAGACTATTTAGAAACAAAAGATATTAAAGTAATTGATGAGGGAACATACTCATCAGAACCAGTAGATTATCCTGATTATGCAGCTAAAGTTGGTCACAGTGTTGCTAACGCAAAAGTAAATTTTGGCATTGTTATATGCGGTACTGGAATTGGTGTTAGTATTGCGGCCAATAAGATTAAAGGCGTTAGAGCTGCGGTTGTTAATACAGCATTTACAGCTGAATCAGCTAAAAATCATAATCACGCAAATATAATTGCTTTTGGCTCAAGAGTGAGTACCATAGAAGAAGTAAAAAAATATCTAGATATTTTTATGAATACAAAAGAATCCGTTGAGAAACGACATGTTAATCGAGTAATTAAGATTCACAAATTAGAAGGTTGATGATCGTTGAATAAACAAGGCAACAAACAAATAATTTTAATCATTAATTTGGTTACCGCCTTTTTCATAGAAACTTTTGTAGGAATGCTATTAGGATATTTTTTAGGTAGATTTTTAGATAATTTATTTTTTACAGATAAAACTATTCTAGCTTATGTATTTTTGTTTCTAGGACTTTTTGCAGGGCTAACCAATTTTATTAAGAGGGTACTGAAAAATATTAACGGAGGAAACAAAGATGAAGAAAGCGAACGTAATTGAATTAACATTTTTATTTTGCTGGCCCGTTTCCATAGTTGCTGCTTTGGTGCTTTATTTTATTTCTAAGGATTGGGGACTAGTAGTAAGCTATATTCTTGGAGTTTTTACTGTATTAATGGCGCAATCAATGAACTATCGTATTATGAAGAATGTTTTCAAGAATAATCCTGGAAATATTAAGCGTTATACGATTTTTATATATATTGCTAAATATATATTCTATGGTATAATTTTATATGTTGCTTATAGAGAGCCAAATTGGAATATATTTGCAGCATTAGGTGGAATTATGACGTATAGAATTGTTATGTTTCCTACCACAATAATTTTTGCAAAAAAAGGAGATGATGATAATGCAATTTGATTTAATTGGCCCTATATCACCGGCAGTTATTTCAACGATTTTTATAGTTATTCTATTATCAATAATCTTTGTAATTGCTGGAATAAGAGTCAAGAAAATGGACCCAGCAAAAACACCTAAGGGTTTCATGTTTCTAATGATTGTTATTGTAGATTTTTTCAATAAATTCTTAAGTGGATATATTACTGAAAAGAGAAGATTTAATTTCTTTGCGCCTTATTTATTCACAATATTAATATTTTTAGCAGTTGCCAATATATCTTCATTGTTTGGCATGACAGCACCTTTATCAAACATTGGTGTTGCTATGAGCTTTTCAATTTTAACTTTTATAATGGTGAGGGTTACAGAATTTAAATTTTCAACTTTAAAAGGTAAATTTAATAGTCTTGTGGGGCCAGTAAAAGCATTAGCGCCTATTATGGTTCCAATTAATTTAATCGGTGAGTTTTCAACGCCGTTCAGTATGGGCTTACGTTTGTTTGTTAATCTTTTAAGTGGCGCAATAATAACAGCTATCTTTTATGGACTTTTAGGATTAATTGGTGGTCTATTTGCAGGAGTAGCTTTACATGCAATGTTTGATATTTTCTTTGGATTAATACAAGCATTTGTATTCTTTATGTTATCAACAGTTAATTTGTCTATGGCTTCTGAAGCATAGAAAAATATAGGAGGAAATTATGTTTGATTCAATTTTTAATTCTGTTATCCGTTTTGCAACAGAATACAATGAACATTTTGCTAACGGTATGGCGTATTTAGGCGCTGGCATCGCAGTTATTGGTGGACTTGGTCCTGGTATTGGACAAGGTTTTGCTGCAGGTAAAGCAGCTGAAGCAGTTGGACGTCAACCAGAAGCACAAAGTAAAATCTTAGTAACAACACTTGTTACACAAGCAGTAGCAGAAACAACAGGTCTTTATGGACTTGTAATCGCAATTTTATTAATCTTTGCTAGATAATTATTATTTATCAAGGTACCTTTAAAGGAGGTATATTATGTTTCTTGGAATACAAGAAATGGTTGAAGGTGTTTCTAGAGTTGTAGAAAACGCACTTGGATCATCTCTACTTGATGTTGCAATTCAAGTAGGAGCCACTTTGTTTTTAGTTATTATTGTAAAATTCTTTTTTTGGTCAAAAATCACTGATTTTTTACGAAAAAGAAGTGAATTAATGGAAGAAGAATTTGCATCAGCAAAACAAGCTAACGTAGAGGCTAAAACTCTGCACGAAAAAACTAATGAAGAATATCAAAATTTGAAAGATAAATCAAAAGGATATTTGAAAAAAGCTAAAATAAGAGGCGAAGAAGAAAGAACTATTATCGTTTCTAAAGCGCGTGACGAGGCAAAAGGCTTGATTACTCAAGCTGAACAGGAAATTACATTAGAAAAACAAAAAGCCAAAGCTGATATCCAAAAAGAAGCAATTAATTTAGCTACACTAATGGCTTCTAAGATTATCGAAGAAGAATTAGATGATAAAAAATATCAGGATTTAGTTGTAAAAAATTTAGAGAGTAGTGAAAAAGTATGACAGGTATAGCTAATCAATATGCTTTAGCTGTTTTTTCGCTTGCTAAAGAGGAAGGTAAAGAACTAGAATTTAGTATTTTACTAAGTAATTTTGCTAAAAATATAACTGAGGAAACTCAGAAGTTCTTTGCGCATCCAAAGATTTCTAGGATAGAAAAAAAATCAATGTTAGAAAATGTAGTAAAGGATGGTCTTTTACTAAATTTTTTGAAAGTTTTAACTGATAATGATAGATTTTTTTTAATAGAAGCTGTAGCTTTAGCATATAAGGATATATTAGACGAACTCAACAAAATCATGAAAGTGGTTGTATTTTCTAAAAAACCTTTAACAAAAACAAACCTAGAAAAAATCAAGAAAAAACTTAAATCAACTTACCAAAGAAGAATTGAACTTCAAGAAGTTATTGATGAAACTATCATTGGGGGCTTTAAAGTCAAATTTGAAGGTAATGTAATTGACGAGACAATAAATAAACAACTAGAAGATTTAAAATCTAGTTTAACAGAGTAAGAGGTAGACTAATGAAAATTGATTCTTTAGAAATAAGTTCTTTAATTAAAGAGCAAATAAAAAAGTATGAAAAAGATTTAAAAACAGAAAATATAGGAACTGTAATTTCTGTAGGTGATGGAATCGCCTTAGTATATGGACTTGACAATGCCATGAGTGGAGAATTGTTAGTTTTTCCTAATGGTGTATCCGGAATGGTCCAAAACTTAGAGAAAAACAATGTAGGAGCTATCCTTCTCAATGATTCATCATTAGTTAAAGAAGGGGACCTAGTAAAATCTACGGGTAGAATCTTAGAAATTGGTGTTGGTGAAAATTACATTGGTAGAATCGTTAACCCATTAGGACAACCTATTGATGGTCTTGGTAAAATTGAAACTAAAAAAACTAGACCTATTGAAAGAAAAGCTACAGGTGTTATTGAAAGACAATCAGTTAATCAACCTCTTGAAACAGGATTAAAAGTATTAGATGCGCTTGTACCAATTGGTAGAGGGCAAAGAGAACTAATCATTGGGGATAGACAAACTGGTAAAACGTCAATTGCTGTTGATACAATACTTAACCAAAAAGGTGGAGATGTAATTTGTATCTATGTAGCTATTGGACAAAAGCAAACATCCGTACTTAATATATATGAAACCTTAAAACAACAGGGCGCTATGGACTATTCAATTATAGTTGCTGCTAATGCAAGTGATCCTGCACCATTATTATATCTTGCACCATATGCGGGTGTAACTTTAGGTGAAGAATTTATGTTTGAGGGAAAACATGTTTTAATTATTTATGATGACTTAACTAAACATGCGATTGCTTATCGTGAGCTTTCACTTCTATTAAGAAGGCCACCAGGAAGGGAAGCATTCCCTGGAGATGTATTTTATCTTCACTCAAGATTACTTGAAAGGGCAGCTAAATTATCTGATGAATTAGGTGGAGGATCTATTACTGCTCTACCTATTATTGAAACTCAAGAAGGAGATATATCAGCATATATTCCTACGAATGTAATTTCAATTACAGATGGGCAAATATTTTTACAATCAAAATTGTTCTACTCAGGTGTAAGACCGGCAATTAATGCTGGTTTATCAGTATCCCGAGTTGGTGGAGCGGCACAACATAAAGCAATTAAAAAAGTATCAGGAACACTAAGACTTGATTTAGCAAGTTACCGTGAGTTAGAAGCTTTTACTCAATTCGGCTCAGATTTAGATGATGCAACAAAAGCTAGATTAGACCGTGGTGAAAGAACAGTAGAAATTTTAAAACAAGGATTACATGAAACTTTACCTTTTGAATTACAAGCTATTAGTATTTATTCTCTGACTAAAGGATATTTAGATAGAGTTAAAGTAGTGGATATATTACGTTTTGAAGCTGAAGTTCATGCTTTCATGCAACGCGATGAAGAAGGTAAGAAGATATTACAAGAAATGAGAAAAACGAAGAATCTTCCAGAAGGAGATTCTCTAAATAATATTCTAGATAAATTTGTAAGTGAATTTATCTAAGTAAGAAGGTGATTTTATGGCATCGTTACGTGATATTAAGAATCGCATAGAAGCCACAAAAAAAACATCACAAATTACTAAAGCAATGAACATGGTTTCGGCTTCTAAACTTAAAAGAGTTGAGAGGAAGCATGTTGCTTTCACACCGATTAAATCGCGTGTAAGAAGATTATTAGAAGATGTTTTGTCTTCTAATCCTGAATTAACTCATCCGCTTCTAGAGAAACGTGAGATTAAAAAGACAGGTTATATCTTAGTAACTAGTGATAGGGGGTTGGCTGGACCTTATAATTCTAATGTTATAAGACATTTTGAATCCCTTGTTAAAGAAAAACATAAATCAAAAGACGAATATATAGTAGGTACTATTGGATATAAGGGATATAGTTATTGTAGAAGAAAAAAACTTCCTTTATTGAATTCGGAATCTATTAATTCTCGTGATGATGTGAAGTTCATTGACTTTCAAGCGATGTCTAGAGCTTTTATTGAATTGTATTTAAATAGAGGTGTGGATAAAATTGTTATGATTTATGCACATTATTTAAATTCAATATCACAAGAAATAAGAGAAGAGGTTTTATTGCCTGTTGCAGATTTAGTTTCAGATGCTACTGATTTATTATCTGATTACGTTTTTGAACCTTCAACTGAAGAGGTAATAAATTCGTTACTACCAATTTTTCTAGAAAACACCTTATATGGTATTATCTTAGATGCTAAAACTTCCGAGCATGCTGCAAGAATGACTGCTATGAAGAGTGCAACAGACAATGCTTTGGAAATAATTCAAAAACAAAATCTAATTTATAACCGTGCAAGACAAGCACAAATAACTAATGAGCTAAACGATATTATCGGTGGCGCAAATGCGGTTAAATAGGAGGAAAAAATGACTAATATTGGGAAAGTAGTCCAAGTTACTGGACCGGTTGTAGATGTTGAATTTCTTAACGAAATGCCATCAATAAACAACGCATTACAAATAAATATCTCGGCTAAAGAAAATAATGGGACTGAAATTAAATTAACTTTAGAAGTGTCTCTATTCTTAGGTGGTGGTATTCTTCGTACTATCGCAATGGATTCGACTGATGGATTAAGAAGAGGCATGAAAGTAATCGATACTGGAAGCTCAATTACTGTTCCGGTAGGAAATATTACATTAGGAAGAATATTTAACGTATTAGGAGAACCGATTGATGGCCTACCTCTAGAAGGTAAGTTTGATAGAGCTCCTATTCATAGACACGCTCCAAAAATGGAGGACTTAAATGCAACTACAGAAATTCTTGAGACAGGGATAAAAGTAGTTGATCTTTTAGCACCATACATCAAAGGTGGTAAAATCGGGTTGTTCGGAGGCGCTGGAGTTGGAAAAACGGTGTTAATCCAAGAGTTAATTAATAACGTAGCTCAAGAGCATGGTGGCCTTTCTGTTTTTGCTGGAGTTGGAGAAAGAACAAGAGAAGGAAATGACCTTTACTTTGAAATGAAGGAATCTGGTGTTATTAAAAAAACCGCAATGGTGTTTGGTCAAATGAATGAACCGCCTGGAGCTAGAATGAGAGTTGGTTTGTCAGGACTTACCATGGCAGAGCATTTCCGCGATAAAGAAAAGCAAGATGTTCTTTTATTTATCGATAATATTTTTAGATTTACTCAAGCTGGATCAGAAGTTTCAGCACTACTAGGTAGATTGCCATCAGCCGTGGGGTATCAACCTACATTAGCTACAGATATGGGGCATTTACAAGAAAGAATTACATCAACTAAAAACGGTTCAATCACTTCAATTCAAGCAATATTTGTTCCTGCAGATGATTATACTGACCCTGCACCAGCGACAACATTTACTCACTTAGATGCAACAACAAACTTATCTAGAAAAATCGCTGAAGAAGGTATTTATCCAGCAGTTGATCCTCTAGCTTCAACATCTAGAGCATTAACACCTGATATCGTTGGAAATGAACACTATGGAGTTGCTAGAGAAGTTCAAAGAACATTACAAAGATATAATGATTTATTAGATATTATAGCAATTTTAGGAATGGACGAATTGGGTGAAGACGATAAATTAGTTGTACATAGAGCAAGAAGAATTAGATTATTTCTTTCTCAAAATTTCCATGTTGCTGAACAATTTACAGGACAAAAAGGAAGTTTTGTAAAAGTATCGGATACAGTAAAAGGATTCAAAGAAATTTTGGAAGGTAAATATGATGATTTACCGGAAGATGCATTTAGATTAGTAGGAAGTATAGAAGATGTTATTAAAAAAGCAAAATCTATAATGAAATAGGGTAAACATATGAATATAGTTATTGTAACTCCTGATGGTGAACTATATAATGAAGAAGTAGAATCAGTAATCGTATCTAGTTCCAATAATGGCGATTATGAAATTCTTAAAGATCATGTACCTATCGTATCAACAATTGATACTGGTTATGTGAAACTTACTTTGGGAAAAATGATTTATTATGTAGTAGTTATCAATGGAGTAGTTGAAAATTTGAATAACAAAATAACTGTAGTATCTCAAGATGCTTTTATTGGTAAATCAAAAGAGAGTGCATTTAAAAATCTTACTGACATTAGATTTGCTAGAACTGAAGAAAACAAAAAAAGAAATATTGAATTGGAAAAAGCTGAAAGAGAATTAAAAAGACAAATAAAAATGACCGGTGCCGGTAAACTATAAGGATATATTATGAAAAAAAGAGGATTTGAAGTAGTACTTAAATATAAAGATACTAAAATACAATTACCAGTTAGAAAAACGAGTGGTAGTGCTGGCTATGATTTTGAATCAGCAGTGACCATTCTAATTGAACCTAAAAAGATAGCTTTTGTATCTACTGGAATTAAAGCATTCATGCAAGAAGATGAAGTCTTACAAATGTATCCAAGAAGCAGTCTATCTTTTAAGAAGAAACTTGTTAAAGCAAATAGTGTTGGTATTATTGATTCGGATTATTACAATAACCCCGATAATGAAGGTGAGATTATGTTGATCCTTTATAATTTTGGTGACGAGGTAGTTCAAATTAGTAAGGGTGAACGGATAGCTCAAGGTATTTTTATAAAATATTTAAAAGTAGATGATTCAGAAACATTAATTAAACGTTTAGGCGGTTTTGGTTCCACAGGGAACTAAAACCCCTTTTTTTTTGTAAAAATTCTGCAATTATTGATAGAATGTAAAATATATTAAATTTATGTTTATATATAATAATGTTGAAAAGTCCTAAAACTAAGGGAAAAACTGGATAATATTCAAAATATGATGAAAAAAGGTATATATTTACGTAAAAAAATATTAATTTTCTCTTGAAATTATGCTTTTCCCATGATATCATATGTGTATATTATTTAAAAAATAAAGTTAATAGAAATCAGAGAGCTGAGAGGGTATTTAAAAAAAACAAACTTTTTTGTTTTATACTCCATTTTTACACTTTAAATAAAATACCGAAAAACTCAATTTTTTTTACTAAAAATGAGTAAGCGGTTACATAAAAAGGTACTATATATGATTGAAAAATTGATAAAAAAAAATACAGATATACAAGTTCTTCCGGTTACAGATAAATCCTTTAATCAATATGGAAGAGTTCTTGATGAAAATTTATTTGAAAAGACTATAAAATATTTAAGTAACATGGATGTTCCTGAAGAAGGAAATATATATGTTGCTCATGATAAATATTTACTAAATGAAATAAAAGATTTTTCTGGTTATGATAATGTGTTTGGTAATTTGCCAATTCAGTATGGATACTGCAACGGATTAAATTCTAAATTAAACGCATTAGAATATCATAAATCATCTGAAATCAATATAGCAGTTACATCTCTAGTTTTAATGTTAGGCAAGATTGAGGACATTCATAATAAGAGATATAACTCAAAAAATTTAATTGCTTATTATTTGCCAACGGGAACTGTCGTTGAGATATATCCTAGAATTCTACATTTCGCACCATGTAAAGTGGAAGATTCCGGGTTTAAATGTGGGGTTATTTTACCAAATCTAACAAACGTTGATTTTATAAAAACAAATCAGATTAATTGTGATGAAGATAATTATCTATATAAAACTAATAAATGGTTACTGGCTCATCCTGAAAATGTAAAGGTTCTAGAAAATGGAGCTTTTGAAGGAATTGTTGGGAAGAATATAGAAATTAAATACTAAAGAGGATAGTTATGTATAAGTATATAAAAAAACAAGATGAACTTACAATTATATATAATAATGAAATAATTATTAAACACACTAAATCTCACCCTGCTTTTTATTTAGGCTATGGAGATGAAAGAATAGATAGTTATCTCGGGAATTTTGCTTTTGATGATTATATCGAACAACGTATAGGTTTAGATTCTTATAGCATCGAAGGAAATGTAATAACTTTTAGTTATCATGATATTAAACTATCTCTTGAATTAGAAGAAGTTGAAAATAGGTTGAATATCAATTTTAGATCTACTGAGGGATACAACAGGTTTTGGTTTAGAGTTTATGCTACACATGATGAGAAAGTCTATGGCTGTGGTGAGCAAGCTTCTTACTTTAATTTAAGAGGAAGAAATTTTCCTATTTGGACTTCTGAACCAGGAGTAGGTAGAGATAAAAATTCAATAACAAAGTTTTATGCAGATCTTATGGGCAAAGGAGGCGGTGATTATTACACTACATATTATCCAGAACCTACTTATGTATCAACAAGAAAGTATTGGTTACATGTAGATACATTTGCTTATTCTGATTTCAATTTTAAACGAAAAGATTTTCACGAATTGTTTTTCTGGGAGTTACCTGAAAAAATCACAATATCTTTTGAAGAATCTTATCTTGATTTAGTTAATGACATTACAGCATTTACTAAGAGAGTTCCTAAACTTCCTGATTTTGTATTAGATGGAATAATCCTAGGAGTTCAAGGTGGTCTCGATAAAGTATTAGGATACTTAAATCAAGCACTAGAAGCGGGTGTTAAAGTAAGTGGTTTATGGTGTCAAGATTGGGCCGGAATTAAATATACAACTTTTGGAAAAAGGTTATTCTGGGATTGGAAATTGAATAAAGAATTATATCCAAATCTAGAAGAAAAAATTAAAGAATTAGATAAAGAAAATATAGCTTTCCTTACTTATATATGTCCGTTTATATTAGAAAATGAATCATTATTTAACGAAGCAAACGATAATAATTTTCTTGCGTACAACAAAGAAGGAAATGTGTATAAAGTGGACTTTGGAGAATTTTATTGTGGTATTGTAGATTTAACTAATCCAAAAGCTTTTCATTGGTATAAAAACAAAATAAAAACCAACATAATAGACTTAGGTATTAAAGGCTGGATGGCTGATTTTGGAGAATATTTGCCGGTTGATTGTGTATTATATAATGGGAAATCTGCAAAAGTTATGCATAATGAATGGCCAGTTTTATGGGCTAAATGTAATTACAAAGCTGTAGAAGAATCTAATAAATTAGGTGAAGTATTCTATTTTATGAGAGCTGGTGCACATGGATCACAGCATTATGCAACATCCTTATGGAATGGAGATCAATCTGTTAACTGGGAATTACACGATGGTATTCCCTCAGTTATCCCAGCTTCATTGTCTTCAGGAATAATTGGGAATCCATTTACTCATAGTGATATTGGTGGATATACAAGTTTACATGGAAATATCAGAACAAAAGAACTCTTCGAACGTTGGCTAGAAATGAATGTATTTACATCTTATATGAGAACGCATGAAGGTAACAGACCGGATGAAAACTTTCAATACTATCATGATGAAGAAACTTTAAAATTGATGGCTAGGATGACTTCTATAAGAGTTGATTTAAAACCATATATAAAAGAATTAATAAGAGAAGGATCAGAATTGGGTTATCCTGTGCAAAGACCTATATTCATGCATTATGAAAAGGATGAATTTGTATACGATTTACAATATGAATACTTATTTGGTAGCGATGTATTAATTAAACCAGTTTTGGAACCTGGAAAAATTACTCAAAAGGTATATTTACCTGATGATGTTTGGATTCACTTTTGGACAGGTCAAGAATTTGTTGGAAAACAAACGGCTGAAGTAGATTGCCCTATGGGTCATCCGCCAGTATTTTATAGGAAAGATTCAAGATTCAAAGACGTATTTGAATCAATCACAAATAAATATCATTAAGAGAGGAAAAGACATGAAAAACGAAAAACAGTCACTTAAAGCATATAAGATGAAACAAAAAATAATTCCTTATCTGTTTTTAACACCAAATTTACTTATCTTTTCGATATTTATTATATTACCAGCATTTATTGGACTATATTATTCATTTACAGATGTTAACCTATTTCATATGGATGAGTTTAGTTTTATAGGACTTCAAAATTATATAAGGTTATTTAGCGATAAAGAATTCCTTGCAGCTTTAGGAAACACAGTTTTACTAGTTGTTGTTACAGTACCTATTATCTTTGTATCATCAATGGCTATAGCAATGCTAATTATTCAACCATTGAAAGCAAAGGGTGCATTTAGAGCAACTTATTATTGGCCAGTTATGATTTCAGCTATTGTTGTTGGTATTATATGGAATTGGATTTTAGGTGGACAATTTGGTTTATTTAATACTTTTATCACTAAATTGGGATTTGCATCATCAGATACACTTATTAATCCTAATTTTGCATGGTGGTCTATTGTTCTAGCGATTGTATGGTCTAGAACAGGATATTATATGATTATATTTATGGCAGCTTTACTTAGTATTCCTGAGACATTGTATGAAGCATCTGAAATGGACGGAGCTAATAAAATCCAAAAATTTAGATTTATTACTTATCCATCATTAAGAGCAGCTAGGTTAATGGTATTTATTTTAGTAACTATGGAGGTATTTAAAACCTATCCTATAGTAGTTAAATTAACCGCAGGTGGGCCAAGTAATGCTACTACATATACCGTTCAGTATATTTATGAAACTGCATTTAGTACAACTTATGAAGTTGGGTATGCAAGTTCAATGTCGATGATTTTGTTGCTTTTCGTTACTATATTAACAGCAGCTAATTTCTTCTTAAACAAAGGAGGAACTGACTAATGAAAAAAGCTCAAATTTATCATTATATACTAGCTATTATTTTAATTGTATTTTTCTTAGGTCCGGTAATATATATTATATTCTCGTCATTTAAGCCTTCAAGCGAATTATTCTCAGCATCTCCAACATTTTTTCCAAGAAGTTTTACTTTAGATAGTTATGTTGAAGCATTTAAAAAAGGGAATTTTTTAACATATATAGGAAACTCATTTATTGTAGCTATTTCTTCAACCGCCTTAGCGGTAGTAATTAACACTATGTCTGGATATGCACTTGCAAAATTTAAGTTTAAAGGTGATGCATTCATAATGATGATTATCTTATCTACTATTATGTTACCACTTGAAGTTATTATGGTTCCTATATTTTCAGTATTAAAAACTTTAGGAATGTATAACTCATTGCTGGCTCTGATTATTCCAGCAGCAGCAACACCAACTGGAATATTCTTAATGAGACAATATTTAGTAACTATTCCTGACGATATCATTCAGTCAGCTCGTATTGATGGTGCGTCTGAATGGAAAATTTTTACAAGAATTATAGTTCCAAATGCTAAACCAGCAATTGCTACATTAGCAATCTTCTCATTCATGTGGAGATGGAACGATTACATTTGGCCATTAATTGCTATTTCTTCACCAAAGAAATACACATTACAATTAGCTATCGCTAATATGAGTGGTCAATATGGATCAGATTACAGTTCAATACTTGCTACATCAGCTATTTCAATGATTCCGATGTTGGTAGTATTCCTTGTTTTCCAAAAACAATTTGTACAAGGTACTGTTAATTCTGGTATGAAAGGATAAATTACTGTGTTTACACAGAATTTAAATAAGAAAGAAAATAGAAAAAAGGAGAGAATTATGAAAAAATTTGTTTTACTTTTAACGTTACTTTTGGCTGTTAGTTTTCTAGCGGGATGTAATGGAACAAAAACTCTACAAATGTTATGGTGGAGTGATGGTACTGAAGGTACTGTTATGCAAGAACTTCTAGATGAATACGAAGTAGAAACTGGCGTAATCATTGAGTTAGTACCAATAGCTTACAATGATTATGAAGCTAGATTAGCTACAATGATTAGTGGTGGAGAAGCACCTGCATTAGCACGTGTAACTGAAGGACACTTAAATAACTTCCAAGACAAAATTTTAAGTCTTGAAGGTGTTTATGATGAAACAGGATTCACTAACTTATTCTTTAATTCTGATGGAGATGTAATTTCTTTACCAATGGATATTACAGCTAATGGATTATTTGTTAACATGGACTTACTTGATGAATATTATGTTGACTATCCTACAGGAGATGATGATGTATGGACATGGACTGAATTTGAAACTGAAATGTCTAAATTAGATGGCGACAATGTTGCTGCACCTGGATTATATGATCATCAAGGTCATAGATTCATGTCTGTAATCTATCAAGCTGGTATCACAGTTTGGGACGAAGCTTATACTACATCAAACTTAAAATCAGCAGCTGCTCAAGGCGCTGTACAAAGAATGATGGATTTCTATGATGACGGATTCTTAGGAAGTGATACTTATATTACTAAAGATTCTGCATCATTATTCAAAACAGGAACTTATGGATTCCATTTCTCAGGTAACTGGAATGTATCAAACTATTCAAGTGCTGATTTAAATTTTGAATGGGCTGTACTTCCAATGCCAGAAGGTGTTACTCGTGGTACTATTTTAGGTGGAAAATCACTAGCTGCATTTGATGATTCTGGAATGGAAAAAGAAGCTAAAGCATTCATCGAATGGATGTCTGAAGGCGAACAACATGACCAATATACTGGTGGTGTTCCTTACTTAACTCCAAGATTAGGTGCTACAGTTGATTATGGAGATTTCGCAGACCAATATGCAGTATTCTTAGACGAAATTGCTGCTACTGATGCATCTTATGTACAAGACTGGTTAGATATGGTTATGATTCCTGGTATGTATCCACTTATCAATGATTTTGCTGAAGCTGTTGCTTTAAATCCTAACAACAAAACTGCTTTACAATTATTGACAGATTTAGAAACTGCTTTAAAAGCAGTTGCACCAACTGAATAATTTAAGTTAATAAATATATACTCGATTATTAGGTGCCATATTAAGTTTTATGGCACCTAATCATTGAAGTATTAAGTTTTTTGTTTTATTAGAGCTAGAGATAAGAGAGAAAGTTGATAAAGCAAAAAATTTAATGTAATAAAGGGAGATAAATTATGAAAAAATTTAATGTTTTATATTGTCCAATTGGTGTTCCTACATTCCATTTGGAATCTGCTCAAAAATTATTTGAAGAATCAGTTAAGTTAATAAAATCAATAGAACCTAATGCTATGGTTCCTAAAAAAATGTTATTAACAATTGATGCTTTACATGAATTTATAGAAGACAAAAATCCTGATTTAGTCATTATACAAAATGTAACTTTCGCAAATTCGACTTATTCAACAGAGATTTTTAAAGCATTCGAATCAAAGTTCTTATTATGGACTTTAAGAGAACCTGTAATAGACGGAGGAAGACTACGTCTAAATTCATTAACAGGTGCGTTCTCTGCTGGAAATGCATTCTATAATATGAGAGATGATAACTTACTGTATATGTTTGGATCACCTAATGAATCGGAAATCCAAGAACGTTTAGCTAAGGTTATTAAAGCTGGTAAAGTGAAATATGAAATGAAGGGTATGAACTTATTGATGATAGGTCATACACCTCAAGGATTTGGCTTTGGTAGAGCTCTAGATTTAGAAATGGCAAAGAATTTTGGCATTAATCTATTAGCAATTGAATCTAGGGAATTAACTAATTTAGCTAAAAATCTAAAAGAAGAACAAGCATTAGTTGCTAAAAAAACCGCAGAAAGCAGAATGGTTGGTTTAGAAAAAACTGTTAAGAAAAATCGTGTCGATTTCTTTAAATTATATTCAGTATACAAAAAGTATATTGATGATAATAACATTAAAGCAATTGCTTCAAGATGTTGGCCAGATTTTTTTACCGATTATGGAACACCAGTATGTGGTGTACTCGGCATGCTTAATGAAGACAAAATAGCAGCAGCTTGTGAAGCTGATGCATATGGTGCATTATCTATGTACTTAGGACAACAATTTACAGGAAGTCCAACATATTTTGGAGACCCTGTATCACTTGATGAAAAAGAAAATACAATAACATTTTGGCACTGTGGAACAGGAGCTTGTTCACTAGCTCGCAAAGACACAGGTGCATTAACCGGAGTTCATCCAAACCGTAAAATCGGTCCAACGATGGAATTTGGTTTAAAACCAAGTAAAGAAGCAACTATCTTCAGAGTTGGTAGAAAACCAGATGGTACATTTAGATTCTTATTATTGAAAGGTGAGATTTTAGATAAACCAAAACAATTCTTTGGAACTTCTTTAGTTGTTGAAGTTGAACAAGTAGTAAAACCTTTAATTACTAAATTAGTAAAAGAAGGATGGGAACCACATTACGCAATACTATACGGTGATGTAGTTGAAGAATTAGAAATTTTAGCAGAAATGCTTAATGTAGAAGTATGCAAATATTAGGAGGATTATGATGGAAAATAGATCATATTTAGAAGAAAAAGCAAAAGAAATAAGAATTCAAACAATAAGATGTATAGGGAAATTAGGAGTAGGACATATTGGTGGTAGTTTATCAATAGCTGACGTATTAGCAGTATTATATTATGATCAAATGAATATCGACCCTAAGAACCCTCAAAAGCCAGATCGCGATAGATTCGTATTATCAAAAGGTCATGGTGGCCCAGCAGTATACTCGGCATTAGCATTAAAAGGATATTTTCCTTTAGAACAACTTTGTTCATTAAATCAACCAAATACTAATTTACCAAGTCATACTGATAAAAATAGAACTATTGGCGTTGATATGACAACTGGTTCATTAGGCCAAGGCTTTTCAGCATCAGTTGGTATGGCAACAGCTGTACAGTTAGACAATTCACCATTCTATATATATTCAATAATTGGCGATGGTGAAAGTCAAGAAGGTCAAATTTGGGAAGCAGCTATGTTCGCTGGAAGTCAAAAATTAGACCACTTAATCTCTTTTACTGATTACAATAAAATGCAAATCGATGGAACTGTTGAAGATATTAATGGAATTCATCCATTGGATAAAAAATGGGAAGCATTTAATTGGCATGTTCAAGTAATTGATGGACATGACGTTATAGCAATTCAAAAAGCAATATTAGAAGCTAAAAAAGCTACTGGTAAACCTTCAATGATTATCTTAAACACAATAAAAGGTAAAGGCGCAGCTTTCGCAGAAGGTAAAGTGGGATCACATAATATGCCAGTTACAGAAGAAATGGCTAAAGAAGCAATTGAAAGGTTAGGATAATCTAATGGAATTAAAAAATAGAAATTTAAGAGATATATACGTAGATTTATTAATGGAATATGCAGAAACACATCCTGAATTAGTAATAGTTGAAGCTGACTTATCAGCTGCGCTAGCTACAACTAGATTCTTCAAGAAATACCCAAATCAAGCTATTAATGTCGGCGTTCAAGAAGCAAATATGATTGGTGTAGCTGCCGGTTTAGCAAATATGGGTAAATTACCATTTACACATACATTCACACCATTTGCTACAAGAAGAGTTTATGACCAAGTTACATTATCTGTTGCTTACTCTCAACTTAATGTAAAAATGGTTGGTTCTGACCCTGGAATCATGGCTCAACTAAACGGTGGGACTCATATGTCTTTCGAAGATGTTGGTATTATGAGAACTATGCCTACTTTAACAATTGTAGAACCAATAGATGGTGTTCAATTAGCTAGCTTGTTTCCACAAATAGCCGAACATAATGGACCGGTATATATTCGTTTAACAAGAAAAGATTTTAATGCAATATATGATGAAGGAACAGAATTTACATTAGGTAAAGCAAAAGTCATAAAAGAAGGTAAAGATGTTTCAATCTTTGCTTCAGGAATAGAAGTAAAAGAAGCTTTAGATGCTGAAAAATTGTTGGCTGCAAAAGGTATTTCTGCATCAGTAATTGATGTTCATACAATCAAACCTTTAGACGCCGAAACAGTAATTAAAGAAGCTAAAAGAACTGGAGCTGTTGTTACAGTTGAAAACCATAATATCATTAATGGTTTAGGTTCTGCGGTAGCTGAAGTATTAGTAGAAAATTGTCCTACTGTTATGGAACGTGTTGGAGTTAGAGATCATTTCGGAGAAGTTGGGAAAAAAGACTTCTTAATGGAAAAATATGGTTTAAAAGCAAAACATGTTGTTGCAGCAGTATTAAAAGTATTAGATAGAAAGTAAAGAGGAAAAAAATATGGAAAAACTATTTATAGGTTCAGATAAATCTGGATTCAGACTTAAAGAAGCGATTAAAGAATATTTGATAGAAAACAAATTTAATTTTGAAGACATCGGTACTTTAGATGAAGAAAAAGCTTTGCCATTTTTCGAAGTAGCAGAAAAAGGATCAAAAGCTCTTCAAAATAATGAATATAATAGAGGAATTCTAATCTGTGGTACAGGTATGGGAATGTCAATTGTAGCGAACAAACACAAAGGTGTTTATGGAGCTGCTTGCGAATCAGTATATGCTGCTGAAAAATGCCGCGCAATCAATGATGCAAATATTCTTTGCATGGGTGGTTGGTTAATAGGCCCTGTAATGGGAACTGAAATGGCAAAAGTTTTCCTAAATACGGAGTTCACTCAAAATTTAGAAGATTGGCGTGCTAAAAATCTAGAAAAAGCTAGAACTAAAGTGCGTGAAATAGAAAAAGATAGTTTTAGCAAGTAATTATAAAAGCAAGGAGTAAATAAAATGCTTATACCAATTATATCGTTAATTTCACTAGTTGTAGCTATCGTTATAGGCTTTTGGAAAAACATAAATGTCGGACTCATTGCTATAGTTTTTGCGTTTATCTTGGGAGTTTATGTAGGTGGAATTTCAGAAAAGACAATTATGAGCTATTGGCCTATAAAACTCTTTATTACTACTTTTGGAATTACATTACTATTTAGCATTGCTAAATTGAATGGAACTTTAGAGAAAATATCAAAAACAATTATTTATCAAAGTCACGGAAAAAAAGTATTAATACCAATAATATTCTACGTGTTAGCTGTTTTAATAGCTTCTGTAGGACCTGGTAACATTTCGACTAGTGCATTACTATTACCGATTGGTTTAGTAATTGGACATAGAACTAAAATCTCCACGTTAATGATGAGTACATTAATAATACTAGGATCCATTGCTGGCGGCTTATCTCCCCTAGCGCCTAACGGCATTGTAGCATTAGACTTGGCTGCAAGCAATGGAGTTGGAGATTTGGGGCTAAGAATATATATTGTTAATGTAATATCAATGACTATATTCGCAATCATAATGTTTGTAGTTTTAGGCGGTTTAAAACTTAGAGGAGACAGAGTAGAAATTAGTAAAGCTGGAAGCTTTAATAAATATCAAATTTATACTCTAGTTTCAATTTTTATATTAGTATTATGGGTTATTCTAGGCGGCGTAAATGTTGGCTTTGCAGCATTTGCATTGTCAGCCGTTCTATTGGTAATGAAAGCTGCTGACCAAAACAAAGCTATCGCTAATGTTCCATGGTCAACACTATTACTTATCTGTGGTACAGCAGTACTAATCAATGTAATAAGTGATTTAGGTGGCGTTGATTTATTAACAAATTTCTTAGCAAGCTTAATGAATAAAGGTACAGCAATTCCAATCATGGCTGTTTTATCGGGAGTAATGAGTATATTTAGTTCAGCAGTAGGTGTTGTTATGCCTACATTGATTCCAACAACTGTTAATTTATCAGCTGAACTAGGTTCAGTAGTTTCTCCTGCAGTACTTACAATTACTATTGCAGTAGCATCACATATAGTAACAATGAGTCCTTTCTCAACAATGGGTGCATTAGCTTTAGCTAGTTCGCCGAAAACAGTTGACAAGAAATTATTGTTTAAAAACTTATTTATAACAGCATTTGCATCGTTATTATTTATTGCCGTATTCTTAGGTGGTTTAGTAGCGATTGGATATCTAAAATAGAGGAGAATTATCATGGAAGAAAGTAAAAGTTTAATAGCAGAACTTGTTAAAAAAGCAAGAGTAGCTCAAGAAAAAATTAGTAATTATACCCAAGAACAAATTGATGAAGTTTGTCTAGCAGTTGGCTGGGAAGTGTATAATGATGAAAATATTAAATTGATCGCAGAACAAGCTGTACTTGAAACAAAAATGGGTACGGTTGAAGATAAAATTGCGAAACATAAAAATAAAGTACTAGGTGTATTAAAAGATATCAAAGGTGCTAAATCAGTTGGTTTAATTGAAACTGATGATGTAAAAAAAATCAGAAAATATGCAAAACCAGTGGGTGTTGTTGGAGCATTAACTCCTGTTACTAATCCTACAGCTACGCCATCAAGTAATGCGATTTCTATTTTAAAAGGACGTAACGCTGTAATTTTTGCGCCACATCCAAAAGCTAAAGCTGCATCAAAAATGACTATTGATTTTATGAGACAAGGATTGAAAAAAGTTGGTGCGCCTGAAGATTTAGTACAAATAATTGAAGAACCATCAATCGAGGGAACTGGTGAGTTAATGAAACAAGTTGATGTTGTATTAGCTACAGGTGGAGGAGCAATGGTTAAAGCTGCCTATTCATCTGGAACTCCTGCATATGGTGTTGGTCCTGGTAACTCTTGTCAAATTATTGCTGAAGATGCTGATGTTTTAGACGCAGCAAATAAAATTTTTATTAGTAAAAAATTTGATAATGCAACTTCATGTTCAAGTGAAAATTCAATTATAATTCATGAATCTTTATATGACCAATTAGTAAATGAACTAACGAGACTTGGAAGTTACTTTGTAAAAGGTGAAGAACGCGAAAAGTTAGGACAACATATGTGGGTTCTTAATAAAAAAGGTTACCGTTCAATAAACGGTGGAATAGTTGCTAAATCTGCACAAGATATAGCAGATGGAGCTGGAATTTCAATTCCAGAAGGAACAAAAGTTCTAATGGTTGAAGGTTCAGAAGATATCGAAGGTGATTTTTTCTCTCAAGAAAAGTTATCTCCAGTATTAACAGTTTTTAAATGTAAAGATTTTGCAGATGGATATAAAAAACTAGTTCGTTTGACTGATAATTGTGGAACTGGACATTCATGTGGCCTTCATACTTTTAACCAAGAATATATAAAATATTTAGGTGAAAATATGAAAACAAGTAGAATTGTTGTCAATCAACCACAAGCAGCTGCTAATGGTGGAGCATTCTTTAATGGAATGCCATCAACAGCTTCATTGGGTTGCGGAAGTTGGGGTGGAAACAACACTACTGAAAATATTACCTTTAAACATTTCTTAAATATTACTTGGGTTTCAGAATATTTGACTCCAAATAGGCCAACAGATGAAGAAATCTTTGGTGATTATCTTAGAAAGATTAAATAGGAGTGCGCTATGAAATTATATGAGTATCAAGCGAAAAATGTATTTAGCAAAGCTGGTATAAAAATACCTAAAAGCGTATTAATAGAAAAAAACGAAGAATTAGAAAATGCTCTTATTGAAATAGGCGTTCCTTGCGTTGTTAAATCACAAGTATTAAGTGGTGGTAGAGGAAAAGCTGGATTAGTTAAATTTACAAAGACAAAAGAAGAAGCCACTTTGGAAACTAAAAGATTATTTGAACATGAACTAAATATTAAAAAAATACTAATTGAAGAAGCAGTGAATATTGAAAAAGAAATTTATGTTTCGATGACTGTTGATCCATATTTAGGGACTGGATTATTAATTGTCAGCGCTGAAGGTGGAATTGACATTGAAACATTAGCTGTTACTCAACCGGATAAAATTATTAAAGAACCAATAGATTTAAGATACGGATTAATGCCTTTCCAAGCTTCAAGGGTTGCTTATTCATTAAACCAACCTAAAGTTGTTACTAAGGCTTTAATAAAATTATTTTTAAACCTATATAACGTTTTTAAAAAATATGACGCTGAGTTAGTAGAAATCAATCCTTTATTCATCACTAAAGACTTAGAAGTAATAGCTGGCGATGGAAAACTAATGATTGACGACAACTCAATGTTTAGACAACCTGAATTTGAAAAGGGTCAATCCGATTATAAATCAGTTGCTGAATTTGAAGCTGCTAAAGAAGGAATTCCATTTATTGAATTTGATGGAGATATCGGGTTAATGTGTGCAGGAGCGGGCTTAACTACTACTGTTTACGATTTAATTCATTATGAAGGTGGAACTATAGCTAATTATTTAGAATTTGGTGGGCCACATTATAAAAAAGCTGTTAAAGCTATGGAAATATGTTTAAAAGTTCCATCTAAAGTCATTTTAATTGTTACGTTTGGAACTATCGCTAGAGCTGATGTTATGGCTGAGGGTATAGTTGAAGCTATCAATAGATTAAAACCAGATCGTCCTATTGTTACTTGTATACGTGGTACTAACGAGCAAGAAGCAGTTAAGATATTAAGGGCAGCTGGATTACAACCTTTATTCGATACTGAAGAAGCAGTTCGAAAAGCGGTAGAAATCGCAAAAGGAGGAACACAATGAGTATATTCATAGATCAAAACACTAAAGTTTGTGTTCAAGGTATTACAGGTAAAGAAGGTAGTTTCTGGACAAAACACATGATTGAGTTAGGAACTCAAGTGTTGTGTGGAGTAACACCGGGTAAAGAAGGACAATTTATTGAAGGAAAACCAGTATATAATTCTGTCAAAAAGGCAGTTGAGCACCACGATATTGATGCATCAATGTTATTCGTTCCTCCTAAGTTGACGAAAGACGCAGTTATGGAAGCTTTAGATGCAGGTATCAAGAAAGTAGTTACAATAGCAGACGGTATACCATTACATGAAATGGTGCTCATCCGCCAAGCAGCAAAGGAACATAACGCTATGGTAGTTGGTGGTAATACATCAGGAGTAATTTCTCCAAAACTAGCAATGATGGGAAGTTTTCCCCATTGGATAGAAAGAGTTTATAAAAAAGGAAACATTGGCGTTATGACTCGTAGTGGTTCTTTAACGAATGAAGTTACAGCTATGATTGTAGCAGCCGGTTACGGTGTATCAACACTTATTGGTGTTGGTGGTGATCCTGTGCCAGGAACAAGATTTGCAGAATTCTTACCATTGTATGAAGCTGATGAAGAAACAGAAGCGATAGTAATCATTGGGGAATTAGGCGGTACTATGGAAGAAGAAGTTGCTGATGCAATCAAAGAAGGTATACTAACTAAACCTTTAGTAGCTTTCTTAGGAGGTAGAACGGCTCCTAAAGGACAAAAAATGGGACATGCTGGTGCTATTATCTCTGGTGGTAAAGGTTCAGTAGAAGATAAAATAAAAGCTTTAACTGAAGTTGGCGCATTAGTTGCTGAAAGACCTAGATTAGTAGGAAAACTGTTAGAACAACTAAATGTTCCTAAAAAATAATGGAATTATTAAAAAAAGTTTTAATTTTTAAGTAAAGTATTGTATCATAGATATAATGTAGTGGAGGTGTTTTTTTTGGATTACATTAAGATAGACAAGTTAATAACCACATCGATATATAAGCAAATTGCTTCAGGTATCACTAAAGCTGTTGCTTCAGGATTATTAAAATATGGTGATAAACTTCCTACTGAAAAGGAAATTTGTCAAACCTTCTCTGTAAGCCATACAGTGGTAAAAATGGCTTATGAAAAGCTTATTTCAGAAGGTAAAATCAAACGTATTAAAGGAAAAGGAACCTATGTAACTAATAGAAACAATTTTCATACTAGTTTACATTCTTTCTATGAAGTTGATATAAAAAATAATGATTCAGATATAAAATACAGCACTGAAGTAGTATTGTTTGATCGTATACATAAGGATTACAGTGCTTATCGCGCTATGAAACTTGAAAATGGTGAAAAATGCTATAAGATAGTTACTTTAACTAAGTCCGAACAAAATCCAATAGTATTGCAAAAAGTATACTTACCAGAAAAACACTACCCAAACTTTATGGAATGCTACAAAAGTTTCGATAAATTATACGATTTCATAGAAGCAGATTGTTGCAATAAAGAAATCGGTAATTTACATAGTATATTTAGCGCTATTAACGCTTCAGCTTCAGATGCATTATTACTAAATTTAAATGCAGATGAAGCAATAAGCTTTATTAGAACTAAGATTGAAAATGTAAACGACGAAATAATAGGGTATGTATGTAGTTATTTCCCTGGTGATTTTTCGGAATTTGAGGTGATAGTTCATGCAATCTAATTTATTAGAAATGATTACAATCGATAGACGTTCGACTGTGGATTACGATTTACAATTAAAAGAAAGTGTTAAGGCTTTAATACTTGATCAATCGTTTTATTATCATACTGTTTTACCTACATCGGAGAATTTAGCTAAACATTTAAATATAAGTACAAAAATAGTTGAGTCTACATATACCCAACTAACTTCTGAAGGTTATTTAAGAATGAGCGAGTCAGGAAATTATCAAGTATCATTTTTTGAATTAACCAGATATTTCTTTGATCGTAATACCGCGGTATTTGATGCAATAAAATCATTAGGATTAAGTCCTTCAATAGAATGTTTAGAAAAAAAGTTAGTAGAACTTAAAAATGATGATTTAATTAAAATAGGATTTGATCCAAATAATGGCAATCAATTTCTTCATATAAACCGTATTTATAAAGGTGATAATCAACCAATAATGATACTTGAAAACTATTTGCCAATATCAGTATTCCCAGATATATTTGAAAAATTTAATGGAGAAGAACCTCTAAATGCTTATTTAAAATCACATTATGGAATAAGAGCTGAAATTTCAAATCGTATTATCAAAACAGTAAATCTATCTGCGAAACTAGCTAAACTACTTAACGAAAGAAAGAATGCTGCTAGTATACAATCAACGAACCATATTTATGATAAATTTGGTAGGTTAATTGATTACGGTCAAAGTCATTCAATTAGTAGTTACTACTTTCAAGCATTAATACCAAAAACGGAAATGAAAGAATATTTTCCGAATGCATTTAAATAAAAAATTAGCCTAGGAATTCCTAGGCTTTTCTATTTGTCATAAAACAAAAGCAGCTTAGAATAATCTAAACTGCTTTTGTTTGGGATTGAGTGAAAGAATTTTATGTTTTACTTGTATAAAGGACTATAATTTAAAATTTCTCGTTGAACTTACTGCAACTTTCCAGCCTCTTATTAATTCACTTCGATTTTCTTCTTTCATATCAGGTTGGAATACAATATCTGGTTTTTTATATTTCATTATGTCTTCATGGTTTTCCCAATATTTTACGTAAAGACCTGCTAAATAAGCAGCGCCTAAAGCGGTTGTTTCCATAATTGCTGGTCTTTGAACTTGTAAATTCATAATGTCAGATTGAAATTGCATTAAGAAATTATTTATCGTTGCGCCACCATTTGCCTTAACTATTGGAATTTTCACTTTACAATCTGCTTCCATAGCGTAAAGAACATCTTGAACTTGATAACAAATAGCTTCAAGTGCCGCTCTTGCTATAACTTTTTCGTCAGTTCCTCTAGTTAAACCAAAGATAGCTCCCTTAGCTTTTGGATCCCAATAAGGGGTTCCAAGGCCTACAAATGCTGGAACAAAATATACGCCATTGTTAGATATTAACGATTTTGCCATATCTTCAGTTTCGCTAGCACATTTTATAATTTTTAATCCATCTCTTAACCACTGAACGGTAGATCCACCGACAAAAACACTTCCTTCTATTGCATAAACTACTTCGTCATTTATTTTCCATGCGATTGTTGATAACATGCCGTTCTCAGAGTTTACTACCACATCTCCAGTGTTCATTAACACAAAGCATCCTGTACCATATGTTGAATTAACCATGCCTTTTTTGATGCAGTGTTGACCAAATAATGATGCTTGTTGATCTCCTGCAACTCCACAGATAGGAACTTTTTCACCAAAGAAGTTTTTTTCTGAAGTATAGCCAAATAGACCAGATGATTCACAAACTTCAGGTAATAGGTTTTTTGGAATATCAAGTATTTCAAGTAATTCATCGTCCCATTTCAAATCATGAATGTTAAAAATCATTGTTCTTGAAGCATTTGAAAAATCCGTTTTATGTTCTGTACCTGTTAATTTGTAAATAATCCACGAATCAATTGTGCCAAAAGCTAATTTACCTTCATTAGCTAATTTTCTTGCCCCTTCTACATTATCTAAAATCCATTTGATTTTTGTTCCTGAGAAGTATGGATCAATAAGTAATCCTGTTTTATTTCTAAATGTTTCGTTATAACCTTTTTCAGTTAAATCTTCACAAATAGATGTGGTTTGTCTTGATTGCCAAACAATGGCATTATATATTGGATTACCAGTTTCTTTGTTCCAAATAATTGTGGTTTCTCTTTGATTGGTAATACCTATAGCTTCAATTTGGGTTGGATCAATATTTTTTTGTACTAAAGCTTCATTTATAGTTTGTGTTACAGTTAACCAAATTTCATTAGGGTCTTGTTCAACCCAACCTGGTGTTGGATATATTTGAGTAATTTCTTCGCTCGCCATAGAGATAATACGAGAATGTCTATTGAATACTATTGCTCTTGTACTTGTAGTGCCTTGGTCAATAGATAATATATATTTCTTCATTGTGCGCTCCTAATTATTTTAGACATGGCTTTGTTAGTACAATATTTGATCCTGTATCAAGTATATTTTCAATCAATATTTCACCTATTGCCATTGGTTTACTTATAATAGTTTCATTTATTTTTTCCATAATATCATAGATTAATCCTTTTGGAATTGGTTTATCTGTTTTAACACTTATACGAGGGAGTTCTGGATAAATAGTTTTTACGGTTGTTGTAACCACTCTTGTAGGTGCTGTCATTTCTGTTTTAACATATCCAATGCCTCTTTTGCAGAAGTTACCAGTAATTACACCCTCATCATCTACTTTGATTCTGCAACCTCTTGGACAAATAATACATACAAAATTTTTTTCCATTATAATACCTCCAAATTAACAAGAATATCATTTTCTTTTTGAATAGTATCGATATCAAGATTAAATGTTTCCATTTCAGCGGGAACTACAAAGTTTAATCTTTTTTTCAATAACTCTGTATCACCTTGAGTAACTGTTAATAATCCCTTTTCTATTTTAGAAGTGGATCTAAATTGTATAACAGTTTGTCTTGATGTCCATGAAAAATTTATATAGTGTGGAGTAACGAAGAGTAAGTTATTTCCAGCTGTAATTTTAATGACATCATTTCCGTTTGTTTTTTTTGATAATATATAATCACTTGCGCATTTACCTGCTCTTTCACTTTCTTTTGATACATTATCAACAAGGTCATGAACTTGTAAAGAGTTTCCACAGATAAATAAGCCAGGAACATTTGTTTCGTAAGCTTGATTTACTTTTACGCTTTTTGTTTTATTGTCTTTTTCAACATCTAAATTATCTAGCAAGGCAATATCTGGGATTAACCCAATTGATAACAATAAAGTATCAACATCAAAGTTTTTCTCTGTACCAGAGATTGGTTTGTAAGAGCCATCAACTTCTTGAATAACGATTGATTCTAAACGATTATTTTTATTAGAGCGTATTTCAGTAACTGTATGAGATAAGTATAATGGTATATCAAAATCATTTAAACATTGAACAATATTTCTAGTTAACCCATTTGAATAAGGCATTAATTCAGCAACGCCTAAAACTTCTGCGCCTTCTAAATGCATTCTTCTAGCCATAATTAATCCAATATCTCCACTACCTAAAATAAAGACTTTTTTTCCTACCATATAACCATCTATATTTAAATATCTTTGTGCACTACCAGCAGTAATAACACCATAAGGTCTGTCACCAGGAATTGAAATTGAACCTCTAGTTCTTTCATAACAACCAGTTGACATTACAATTGATTTACAAGTAATTTTTTTCAAGCCGGTTTCTTTTGAAGAAAGTATTATTTCAAAACCTTCTTCAGTTTTATCAACATTCATTACAGTAGTATCTAATAGGCAATCAATATTTAATTTATAGAATTTTTGAATATATTTTTCAGCGTATTCCGGTCCAGTATATTCTTCTTTGAATACTTCTAAGCCAAAACCGTTGTGAATACATTGATTAAGTATTCCGCCAAGCTTATCTTCTTTTTCAATAAGTAAAACATCTCTGCCTTCTTGCTTTGCGGCAATAGAAGCAGCCAGTCCAGAAGCTCCTCCACCAATTACAACAATTTCTTTATTCATTATTTCACCTTCGTTTCTGATACAAATATTTTAGATTCAGGTCCGTCATAACAAACATCTAATGGTGTAGAATTTGTTTCTCTAACGATTAGTTTATATACTTTTTCTTCGCAATATCCACCTTGGCATAAACCGGCGCCGGCGCGACAACGTTTTTTAACGCCTTTAATAGTGTTGGAACCGAGCGGTCCATTTATAGCATCAAGAACTTCGCGTTCAGTAATATTCTCACATTTACATATGATATTTCCGTATAATGGATCTTGTTTAATTAGTTCTAGTTGTTCTTCATATTTTAAAGATCCAAATTCTTTATTTTTCTTTCTAATTGGATTAAAATCTTTATTTTCAGTATATTGGTTACCTACACCCATAACATCGTTAACTAAGTATTTAGCGATGGCAGGAGCAGCAGTTAATCCGGGAGAATCAATTCCAGCTAAATGATAGAATCCTTTTGCTTCTTTTGATTCCTTAATGATAAAGTCATCTTTGTTAGATGTAGCTCTAATTCCTGCAAAAGATCTAATAATTTGATGAAAAGGCACATCATCAGCTAAGAACTTAGCGTTTTCTTTAACATATTGAAGTCCGGTAGGAGTATTATTTGTTCTATGTTTGTCATCTACAAATTTACTATCTGGACCTACAAGAATATTTCCGTGTACTTGAGGAGTAAGTAAAACACCTTTTCCTAAGTCAGTTGGTAGAGGATATAGTACGTGATTAACAAATCCTTTAACTCTCTTATCCAATACAAAGTATTCACCATGTCTTGGTTTAATCTTGAAATCAACTTTTTCTTCAACCATTGCGGCGATATCATCTGTATTAACGCCTGTTGCATTTATAACATATTTAGTTTCTAGCGTGTCTTTGTTATTAATTGTTATCTTAAAACCTTTTTTAGTTTTCGTTATTTTAGTGACTTCAGAATTTTTTCTAAATTCTACACCGTTTAAAATAGCGTTTTCCATACAAGCAAAAGTTACTTCCCAAGGGTAAGTTACTTTTGTTGTTGGTAAAGATAACACTTTTGTTATAGACTTAGCTAAATTAGGTTCAGTTTTAACAGCATCTTCATAGTCTAAAAGTGCGTATTCAGTTACATTATTTGCTTTTGTAGTTTCTACTAAATCTAATAATTTTAGTTCCTCATCTTTGTTGTGAGCAACAACATAAGCTCCGGTTCTTAAAATAGGTAAACATAACTCTTCTTCAAGTTCTTCGTATAATTTATTTCCCCACAAACACAATTTAGATTTTAATGTATTGGGTTCAGGGTTATGTCCTGAATGCAAAACTGCACTGTTAGCTAAAGTTTGTACATTAGCAACATCATTTTCCTTTTCTAAGACTAAAGCATTCAAATTATATTTGGATAATTCTCTTGCAACGAAACCGCCAATTATACCGGCCCCAATTACTACATAATCGTACATAATATTCTCCTTTATTTAAAAGAAAAAAGCAAAAAAAACGTTTAAATTTTTTTTGCTCTTATCTCTCATATATATTAACTTTTATAATTCCAAAGATTAATGTTAGAACTTGTTATCGCTATTGCTCCGTTTTCTATACATTTATCAATTGTTGATGTATTCTTAATTAATCCACCTACTAATACTTCGCAATTTAGTTGTTCTTTAATTTCGGGGATTAGTTCATAACAAGAAGAAGGCAATATTTCAACAAAATTAGGTCTTAGTCTTCTTCCTATATCAAGACTTTGATTATATGAAATAGTGTCTTTTAAGAAGAATCGATAAATACCGATAACGCCTCTTTTTCGACAAACTTCAATTACTTTTGGTTTACTTGATATAATACCATCTACGTGTAGTGATTGTATTAAATAAATCGCACCATATTCATCACTTGATAATCCTTTAATTAATTCAGAATGAATCAAAACTTTCTTGTTGTTCTTTTTCATTACATGTACTAACTCTTCTAACTGAGCTAATTGAAAACTCATTAGTATTCCATATTTTAGATCTGAATCTAAGAAAGTTTTCATTTTTTTATGATTATATATTGCTGGAATTATACGTTGATTTAACATAAAATCTCCTCTTACAAAACAAAAAAGAATGCAAAAAATTTGTATTCAGTCTGTTCTCATAGTCTCTATCATTATTAACTTTTAAAAAAGCATATATTTAACTAAATATATTATATAATAGCATTACTAAATTGTCAAGTTGAAACTGGAAACACCTTCATTATTTTATCTCTTTATAATATAATACTACAAAAACACACTTAAATGCACCTTTTTTTTTAATAATTAGTGGATTTTGGTGGTTTTATTTTTTTTCTATGATATATAGGCATATTATCCTTGATTTCTTGGGTAAAATTTGATAAAATAACTAAGCCATAAAAAATACACACACTTATGAGTAATTTACCGTGAGCCTTAGGGTGGTAATAGCGTTGATTAAGTGGAGGCAAAAATCAAAGGAGGAATTAAGCAATGGGAGTTATTTCAATGAAAGCCTTGCTAGAAGCAGGGGTACATTTCGGTCATCAAACAAGAAGGTGGAATCCTAAGATGGGTAGATATATCTATACATCAAGAAATGGGATTCATATTATCGACTTACAAAAGTCAAGTGAATTAATCGATAAAGCTTACAAAGCTTTGTTTGACATCGCAGCTGAAGGTGGAACTGTTTTATTTGTTGGTACAAAAAAACAATCACAAGATCCAATTAAGGAAGCTGCAGTAAGATCGGGTCAATATTTTGTGACTCAAAGATGGTTAGGGGGAACGTTAACTAACTTTAAAACAATTAAACGTTCAATTAAGAAACTTCATGATCTTTACAAAATGGAAAGCGATGGAACATTCGATGTTCTACCTAAAAAAGAAGTTATCGGTTTAAGAAAAGATATGGCACGTCTAGAAAAATTCTTAGGTGGAATTAAAGATATGAAAAAAATTCCTGCCGCATTATTTATCGTAGATCCAAGAAAAGAAAGAAATGCAATCTTAGAAGCAAGAAAATTACATATTCCAGTATTTGGAATCGTAGATACAAATTGCGATCCTGATGATGTAGATTATATTATCCCTGCTAATGACGACGCCTTACGTTCAGTAAGATTAATTGTTAACAAAATGGCAGATGCAGTTGTAGAAGCTAATGGTGGAATTGTTATACCTATCGTACAAGAACCTAAAAGAGAAAAACCATTAGATCAAAGAAGATATAACAACAACAGAGGTGACAACAGAGGCAACAACAGAGGCAGCAACAGAAGCTATGTTAAAAGAGAAGATAGAGTGGTTAAGCCTGTAGTTGTTAAAGTTGAAGAAAAACCTGTTTCAACAGTTGCAGTTAAACCTGTTCCAACAGTTGCGGTTAAACCCGCTCCAACAGTTGCAGTTAAACCTACTCCAACAGTTGCAGCAAAACCTGCTACAAAAGTTGCAGCAAAACCTGCTACAAAAGTTGCAGCAAAACCTGCTACAAAAGTTGCAGCAAAACCTGCTACAAAAGTT
>Ga0075125_10000033_pt1 | contig 45922 bp, 45 predicted proteins | sample AntAceMetag02UKN_FD_69810 | JGI IMG/M metagenome (GOLD analysis project Ga0075125, IMG submission 69810) | Saline lake microbial communities from Ace Lake, Antarctica - Antarctic Ace Lake Metagenome 02UKN | ecosystem: Environmental > Aquatic > Non-marine Saline and Alkaline > Saline | place... | reverse complement strand
GAATCAATAAACTTAGCCCACAAAGGTTTAACAGAGGCTTTAAAGAATGAAGAAAAGCCACATATTATTACTTCCTCAATTGAGCATAAGGCTGTCTTAGATAGCTGTAAACATTTGGAGAAACTAGATTTAGCTAAGGTTACTTATCTTCCGGTTAATGAATTTGGATTAGTTAGTTTAGAAAGTCTTAAAAAAGCGGTTCTGCCTGAAACAAGATTGGTCAGTATTATGTATGTTAATAATGAGGTGGGGACAGTAGAACCGATTAAAGAGATAGGTGATTTTTTAAAGAAACTAAACAAGAAAAGAGAAAAGAAAATATTTTTCCATACTGACGCAACTCAAGCCATTGCTTACTTGGATGTTAATGTTGATCATTTAAATGTAGATTTATTATCTTTGACTGGTCATAAAATTAATGCTCCTAAGGGTGTCGGGGTTTTGTATGTCAGAAAAGGAACAAAGCTAATAAAACAACAGGATGGGGGAGGACAGGAGTTTAATTTAAGAGCCGGGACAGAGAATGTTCCTTATATTGCTGGTTTAGGCAAGGCAATATCTTTAATTAACAATAAAGATATTCAAAAGATAAAAGATTTAAGTAAAAAATTAACAGTAAAGATTTTAAAAATTAAAGAAGTTTTTTTAACTGGTCATCCTACCTTAAGATCTCCTCATATTAACTCTTTTGTTGTTAAAAATGCTGAGAGTGAATCGATGCTTCTTTTGCTTTCTGATAGAGGTGTTGCTGTTTCAGCTATGTCAGCTTGTAACTCTGATCTTCTACAGCCTTCTCATGTCTTAAAGGCAATGAAAGTTCCTGAAAATCTCTTAAATAATTCAATAAGATTTTCTTTAGGTAAAAATAATACCTTAGAGGAGGTTAATTATGTGGTTAAGAATTTTAAAGAAGTTGTTAATTATTTAAGGAAATTAGCCCCTAAATTATAAGGAGATTAAATGTCAGATTTTGGTAGTCTATATTCTAAAAAAGTAACCGATCATTTTCGTCACCCTCGCAATATGGGGGAAATAAGAAATCCTGATGGGGTAGGAACTTCAGGTAGTCCTATCTGCGGTGACGTTTTGCGTTTGTTTATTAAGATAGAAAAGAAAGGGAAAGAAAATTTTATCAAAGAAGCTAAATTCCAAACATTAGGTTGTGGAGCAGCTATTGCCACTTCAAGTATCTTGACGACAATGATTAAAGGAAAAAGTTTGAAAGAAGTTGAAAAAATTAATAATAAGGAAATTACCAAAACTCTAGGAGGTTTACCACCGGCCAAACTTCATTGCTCTGTTTTAGCTTCTCAAGCTTTGGAAAAGGCAATTGAGAATTATTTAAGCAAATAAAGCTAGTCTTCTTGTTTGCATCCCAAGATCTTGTTAATATAAAAGAAGGAAGGTGGTGATTCTTTTGAAACTTAAAAAGGCAAGTTGGCAAAAGTTTGCTCAGTTTTTAATGAGCTTATCTTTATTGTCTGTTTTTGCGGCCGCTTGGGGATTTTTATTCTCAGATATTTGGCTAGCTTCAACACAGTGGCTTTTAATGGCGGCTGTTTTGGGTGCTTTTGGTCTATATATTAAGATGGAAAGTTAAAAATGATTTTTGTTAATTTTAAAACCTACCAAAAAGGGACTGGTAAGTCGGCTCTACTTTTAGCCAAAATTTGCCTAGAAGTTGAAAAAGAGACAGGAATAAAAATAATTCCTGTCGTTCAAGTAGTAGATATAAACTTACTTAAAGATTTTAACGTTTTTACTCAGCATGTTGATGATATTTCTTTTGGCCCTAATACTGGTAAAATTCTCCCTCAAGCGATTATTGAGGCAGGAGTCAAAGGAACTTTATTAAATCATTCTGAAAGTAAAATTCCTTTCCAAGTAATTGGTTCAACAATTCAAAAGATCAAAGCCTTAGATAATAATTTTAAAGTTTTAGTTTGTTGTGAATCTATAGATGAAGCCCAAGAGATTATTGAATTTAAACCTGATTTTTTAGCTTATGAACCACCAGAATTAATTGGTGGCGATATTTCTGTTTCTAAAGCGGAACCGGAAGTTATAAGTGATTTTACGAAGATGATTAAAGAGGTCCCTATTTTGGTTGGGGCAGGTATAAGGACAGGGGATGATGTTAAAAAAGCCATAGAGTTAAAGGCACAGGGAATTTTGGTTTCCTCAGATTTACTTTTAGCCGAAGATTTTAAAAAAGAATTATTAGAATTAGCTTTAGCTTTTAAAAAATGACCCAAAAAATAAGATATAAAATTTGTATTTCTGGTGGAGCTAAGGGAAAGAATGCTGAAAAAGCTTATCCTTCAACTAGAAAAGTGGCACAAGAAATAGCCCAAAAAGGTAATATTTTAATCACCGGAGCAACAACCGGAGTTCCTTTCGAAGCAGCCAAGGCTAATAAAAAAGCCGGTGGTTCTAATATTGGTTTCTCTCCAGCCGGAAGCGAGATTGAACACAAAAACAAATTCCGTCTTCCTTGTGATCCTAAAATCTTTGATCATATCATTTATGCCGAATCAGGGTATACAGGGAGGAATCTTTTAATGGTTCGTAGTTCTGATGCGACAATTATTATTGATGGGCGTATTGGAACCTTAAATGAATTTACTTCTGCTTTTGAAGAAGATAAGGTCATTGGAATTTTAGAAGGTTCGGGAGGTATTGCTGATTATATAAGACATATTTTAGATATTGCTAAGAAAGGATATGGAAAAGTCGTTTTTTCATCTGATCCTGTAGATTTAGTAGATAAGGTTATCAAAAAAATTAAAAAAACAAAAAAGAAATAAAAATGAATCTACCCCAAATCAATGAATTAAATTTATCTTCCAAAAAAGTTCTTCTCAGAGCAAATTATGATGTTCCCCTAAGAAAAAAAGAGAATAAAATAGCTGAGACGGCTCGTATTGATGAATCACTTCCAACAATAGAATATCTTTTAAAAAATAATGCAGAGGTTATTATTGTTTCTCATCTAGGTCGACCTAAGGGGGAAGTAATTCCTTCCTTGAGTTTAAAACCAGTGGCTGAATATTTAGGAGAACTTTTAGAACAAGAAGTTCCCTTAGTTACGGAAATTGATAAACTTTCTGAGCAGAATGAATCAGTAGTTTTATTAGAAAATATTCGTTTTTTCAAAGGAGAAGAGGACAATGATAAAGAATTTGCCTTGAGTCTTTCTAGACAAGCTGATTTTTTTGTTAATGAAGCTTTTGCTTCTCATCAAGCCCATGCTTCAGTAGTAGGTTTGCCTCAACTGTTGCCTTCCGCTTTTGGTTTTGGCTTCATCAAAGAAATAGAAACATTATCTGCTTTAAGAAAAGAAGCCAAACGTCCATTGGTCGTTATTTTAGGGGGGTTAAAAAAAGGTAAACTAAGTAGAGTTAAAGATTTAGCTAATTGGGCTGATTACGTTTTAATTGGAGGAAAATTAGCATCTTTTACGGATGATGATTTTCCAACTAATGTTATAAAAGCTAAGTTGAATCCAGAAAATAAAGATATTACACTGGAATCATTAAAAGAATTTGAAAAAATTATTAAACAAAGTAAAACTGTTGTTTGGGCAGGGCCAATGGGAATGTTTGAAGAAGAACAATTTAGTCGGGGGACAAAAATGTTGGCAGATATAATTGTTAAAACAAACGCTTTTACGGTTGTTGGTGGCGGTGATACCCAAGCAGCTTTGAGTAAGTTTGGTCAGGATAAAAAAATTGATTTTATTTCTTCCGGTGGAGGAGCAATGCTAAGGTTCTTGGCTGAAAATTCCCTACCGGCAATTGAAGCATTAAAAAAAGAAAATGATTAAAATTGGTATTAATGGATTTGGTCGTATAGGTAGAGTAGCTTTAAGAGCGGCCATTTCTAAGTATTTAAGCAAAGTTAAAGTTGTGGCTATTAACACTTCCGGTTCTATGGATATTGAAGGCTGGGCTCATCTTTTCGAATTTGATACAGTTTATGGGAAATTTAATGGTAAGGTTCAGATAGAAAAAGGCGAAGGAGATGAAATTGGGGTGTTAATAATTAACAATCAAAGAATTCCTGTTTTAGCTCAAAGAGATCCAAGTTTAGTTCCTTGGCGTAAATATGGGGTTGATTTAGTTATAGAATCAACAGGTGTTTTCAAAGATCGCAAATCAGTTTCATCTCATTTTAAAGGAGGAGCTAAAAAGATTGTTGTTTCTGCTCCAGCTGAAGGAGTTAAGATTTTTTTGATGGGGGTAAATAATAGAGATTACAAAGGAGAGCTAATTGTTAGTAATGCTTCTTGTACTACTAATTGTGTGGCTCCGATAACAAAAATAATGAAGGATGAGTTTGGTCTTCAGAAAGCAATGATAAGTACTGTCCACGCCTATACGGCCAATCAAAACACGATTGATGGTTCTCATGAAGATCTAAGACGAGCTCGAGCCGCTGGAGCCAATATTATTCCTACAACTACCGGAGCTACAACAGCTACGGTAGAGACAATACCTTCTCTGAAAGGTCTTTTTACTGGTTTATCATTTAGGGTTCCCGTTATTTGTGGTTCAATTACTGATTTTACTTTTTTGACAACCAAAAGAACCTCTATTAAGGAAGTCAAAAAGATTTTTGAAGAAGCTTCTTTGGGAAAGTATAGAAAAATCATTGAAGTAACTGAAAAACCATTAGTTTCTTCAGATATTATTGGCAATTCTGCCTCAGCTATTGTTGATCTTTCTCTGATAGAAGTTATTGATGGTGATATGGTTAAAGTTGTTGCTTGGTATGATAATGAATGGGGTTATTCTTGTCGTCTAATTGAGGAGGCTATATGGATAAGCGAACATTAGCTAAATATCTAGATTTTGCTAATCATCATCAAGATGCGACTTTAGAGCAAATAAAAGAGTTATGTTCATTGGTGAGAAAGCATGGATTTCATTCTGCTTTTGTTAATCCTTATTATTTAAAAGAGGCGAAAGAATATTTAGATGGTAAGGCAACTTTAGGAACAGTTGTTTCTTTTCCTTTAGGCCAAGAGACTAAAGATATTAAGCTTCTTTCTGTTATTGAAGCTGTCAATAAAGGAGCTGATGAATTGGATGTTTCGATGAATGTCGGTCTTTTTAAGGCTAGAAAATATGATGAGTGTTTTCAAGAGATGAAGGCTATTGTTGATATGGCCAAGATGAGAAAAACAAAAGTTTTGGTTAAGTTTATTATTGAAACAGGTCTATTAACTGATAAAGAAATTCAAAAAGCTTCTTTGTTAGTTTTAAAATCAGGAGCTGATTTTATAAAAACCTGTTCTGGGATGGGGCCTAGAGGGGCGAGTTTAAAGGATGTTGACTTAATTAAAAGAGCGGTTAAAGATAAGATAATGATAAAGGTAGCTGGTGGAGTAGATACATTAGAAGAAGCGATGGGATTTATAAAGAAAGGAGTTGATCGTATCGGAACTTCTCAAGCGGTCAAAATTATTAATGAATGTTCGTGAAATTTTAGAACAGGCTAAAAATGAAGGTTTTGCCTTGGGAGCTTTTAATGCTGGTAGCTTAGAGATTGCCAAGGCCGTTATTCAGGCTTCAAAGAGTCAAAATTTACCTTTAATTATAGAAACTTCAAGTGGAGAAGCGGAACACTTTGGACAAAAAAACTTTTTAGATGTTGTGAAGAATTTTAAAGAAGAAAATAATTTGTTTTTATTTACCAATCTTGATCATGGTCCGGGGTTGGAGGAATGTCAAAGAGCCATTGAATTAGGTTATGATCTTATTCATTTCGATGGTTCTTCTTTACCAATTGAGGAGAATATTAAGATTACTAAAGTCTTGGTAGAACAGGCTCATCAAAAAGGAATTTTGGTAGAGGCAGAGATAGATAAGATTTTTGGTGAATCTCAAAAAAATGAGGAGACTTCGGAATCAATTCAAGCAATGGCTAATTATACAGATCCAGATAAGGCCTTTGATTTTGTTTCTCAAACAGGATGTGATATTTTGGCCGTTTTTGTGGGTAATCTTCATGGTGTTTATCAAGATTCTCCAAAATTAGACTTTGATTGTCTAAGAATGTTAGCTCAAAAACTACCTTGTTTTTTATCTCTTCATGGTGGTTCAGGGATAGAGGAAGAAGATATAAAAAAGGCAATTTCTATTGGGAGAGTAGTTAAAGTTAATGTTAATACAGAACTAAGATTAGCTTACAAGGAGACTTTGGAAAACGTTTTACGTGGTTCTGATGAGATAGCTATTTATAAAATTATGCCTCCAGTTATTGCAGCCATGCAAAAAATAGTTGAAGAAAAGATCCAATTATTCAAGGGTTTAAGACAGGAAGATCAAGAACAAAAAGAGCAACCAAATAACCAAGAAGAACAAAATGAAATATGATGCTATCAGCTTTGGTTCAGCAGTTTTAGATGTCTTTATAAAATCACCTGAAATAAAGATTATCGACTCAAAAGAGTTTTTTAATAAAAAAGCTTTGCTCTTACCTTATGGAGTTAAGTCTGAAGTAGAAGAGTTGACAGTTACTTCTGGAGGAGGAGGGACAAATACGGCGGTAGGTTTATCTCGCTTGGGTTTAAAGACGGCTGTGGTAGCTCGTTGTGGTTGGGATTTCGGTGGTAAGATTATTCGTCAAGAAATTAAAAAGGAAAAAGTCTCAGATGAATTTTTGGTTCAACTTGAAGGAGAAAGAACAGATTATTCGACTATCTTGATTGGTCCTGATGGAAATAGAACGATTTTGGTTTATAGAGGAGGGACAAGTTTAGAAAAGTCAGTTATTGATTTTAAAAATCTAAATAGTTTTTACTTTTGCATTTCTTCTTTAGAAGGTAATTTAGATTTACTAAAAGAATTGGTTTCTTTTGCTTCAAAATGTCATATAAAAGTCGTCTTAAATCCTGGTCGTAGAGAAATAAAGAAAAGGGAGGAATTGCTTGATATTATCAAAGAAGTTAATTTTCTTATCTTAAATGAAAAAGAGGCTTCCTTATTAAATCAAGATAAAAAGGAAGAGGGACTATCTTCCTTGCTGTCTAAGACAAAACTTATTATTACTAAAGGTGTTAATGGTGTTTGTTTATATAAAAAAGGAAAAAGAGAGATAGTAAAGAAAGCTCTAAAGACAAAGATGGTCGATCAAACAGGAGCTGGTGATGGTTTTATATCTGGTTTTGTTGGAGGTCTAGCAAAAGGTTATCCTTTAGAAAAAGCTTTGGATTTAGGGATTGCTAATGGGGCTTCAGTGGTAACTAAGACGGGAGCAAAAGAAGGTTTGATAAAAGAAAAAGAACTTGATTTTTGGTTAAAAAAATAAAGATTAGTCACTTCTAGTATTGGTAAAAAAACTGCCTTAAAGCTTATAATTTAATACTATTAGTGTAATTAATTTACTCTATAAATTAAGGAAAAATTAAGATGAATATTAGATTAAATAAAGAAAAAGAAATTAAACAAGAAGAACTAATTAAAGAAGACAAGCCAAAAAGAAAAAGAAAAAAACAACCTCCCAAAGGAAGTCGTTGGACAATAGTTGTCGCTTTCTTTTTAAGCTTAGGAATTATCGCCATTTTTTATTTACAGAAAGAGTTTCCTTTATTTTGGGAAAAGGTCACTTCTCCTTTGGTTATTAGCAATCTTTCAAAAGAAGAAAAATTTGATGCTAGTTCGGTTTTATCAGAAATTAAAGATTTGACCAAAGACCTTCGTGGTAGTTATGGAGTTTATGTTTATAGAATGGATGATAGAAAAGAATATGGTCTTAATCAAGATAAGATTTTTCCAGCGGCTTCTTTGATGAAATTACCAGTGATGATTACTTTGTATCAGAAGGTAGAAACGGGGAAGGTTGATTTAGAAACAAAATATATTTTAAAAGAAAAAGACAAGAGAACAGGGGCGGGTATTTTGCAAAATAGAACTGTTGGCTCTTCTTATTCTTATCGAGAATTAGCTGAGTTAATGGGCCATTATTCTGACAACACAGCCTTTTTTGTTTTAAGAAATATTTTGACTGATCAAGAAATTCAAAAAACAGTTTTTGATTTAGGTATGAAAGAAACGTCATTAAGGGATTTTGAGACAACACCAAAAGATATGGGGTTTCTTTTCCGAGAGCTTTTTAAAGGGAATATTTTAAATAATAGAAATCGTGATGAGATATTGTCTTTCTTAACTGATACTGTCTTTGAAGATTGGATACCTCAAGGAGTTCCTGAGGGAACTAAAGTTTCTCATAAAATTGGTCAAGATTTAGGAACTTTTTCAGATGGGGGAATTATTTTCGCTTCTCGCCCTTTTGTTTTAATAATAATGTCTAGCAATTCAAGACAAAAAGAAGTGAATAATATTTTACCTGAGATTACAAAGAGGGTGTGGGTTTTTGAGAATCCTCAATAATCTTTTTAATTTCTTCTGCATTGCAATGAGTTTTAGGTTCAGTTCCTGGTAAAAATAATTCCCATTTGGTTGGGCAGCCATTACAGGGTAGGGTGTTGGTTAAAGAACAAACCTGGATTTTTCGAAGATCTTTTGGTTGGTTAAATTCCTTATCAGGAATATCTTTTAGAAGATAGGTCATCGTTTTATTCCAAATAGGAGAAGCTCCAGTTACTCCTGAAGCGACATAGCTCATCGGGGTATTATCATTATTACCAACCCAAGTAGCGACTAAATAATCAACAGTATAACCGATTGTCCAGTTATCTCTTTGGTTTTGGGTTGTCCCTGTCTTAACGGCCACATGAGAATGATCTTTAATATTCAATAAAGAGGAAGGTCCAAAAGCAGGTGTTCGGGCTCGGTTATCAGATAAAATATCAGTTAGAAGATAGGCAATATTGGCTGGTAAAACTTTTTGGGGTTTTAAATTATCTTTTTGACTTTCAATTATTTCACCTTTGTAGTTTTTAATTTCTAAAATTGGGTTAAGGTTTGCCTTTGAACCTAAATTAGCTAAAGTTCCATAGACGACAGCCAAATCAATCATTCTTATTTCTCCTCCACCTAGAGTTAAAGATAATCCAAAACGACTAGGATCATCCCAACTGGTAATACCCATTTTTTGCCCCATTTCAATCATTTGTTCTACGCCTAAAGCCGAAAGGACCTTAACAGCAGGGATATTATAAGAAGAAGCTAGAGCGGTACGGAGAGTAACGTTGCCGTGGAAGCGATTATCATAGTTCTTAGGACTGTAAGGTTCGGTTCCTGGTAGAAAGTAGGTAATAGGTGTATCGGGGATAATAGTGGCTGGGGTAAAACCGTTTTGTAAAGCGACAGCATAGTTTATTGGTTTAATGGCTGATCCTGGTTGTCTTAAACTTAGAGTAACGTTAACATTGCCGTCATTTTCTTCTGAAAAATAATCTCTAGAACCAACCATGGCTAAGATCTCTCCATTTTGAGGATTAGTGACTAAAGCTGCTCCATTACCGATTTTCAGACGGTTTAGTTGGTTAATTTCCTGGGTCACTATTTCTTGGGTTTTTTGATGGATTTCTAAATCTAGAGAAGTCGTAACTTCTAACCCTCCTTCTTCAATCATCCTTTCCCCATATTTCTGAGACAAGAACTCTTTGACATACATGACAAAATGGGGAGCTTCAATATTAGTTTTCTGAGGAACAAATTTAATTTCTTTTCTGACTGCCTCTTCTTCTTGTTCTGGAGTAATAAAACCTTCCTGGCGCATTCTTCCTAAAACTATTTTTTGCCTTTCTTTAGCTAATTTGGGGAAAGCTCCAAAAGGGGAATAAGTAGTTGGAGAAGCAGGTAATCCAGCTAATAAAGCAGCCTCAGTTAGGGTTAACTCCTCAACGCTTTTATCAAAATATATTTGTGAAGCTTCTTCGATTCCGTAAGTAGCCCCGCCATAACCAACTTCATTTAGGTACATTTGTAATATTTCATCCTTAGAAAATTTAATTTCAACCATGATAGCTAAAATAAATTCTCTAATTTTTCTTTTTAATGTTCTTTCGGGAGTGAGCAAGGCATTTTTAACCAATTGTTGAGTAATTGTTGAACCTCCATAAAGCTTTTTTCCTTTAAGATTTGTCAAGACAGCTCTGAAAATGCCTTTGGGGGAAAAACCATGATGTTGATAGAATTCAGCGTCTTCAATGGCAATGGTAGCTTGAATTAGATGTAAAGGAACCTCTTGAAGATCGATTAGAGTTCTGTTTTGCCCACGATAGATTTTATATAAAAGATTTCCATTTCGGTCATATATTTTAGTAGAAACAATTTGATTCCTGGTTATTAATTTATTGGGGTTAGGAAGACCTTTTAAGATAAAAAAATAGGTTAAGAAGCCAAGAACAAGAATAAAAAGAATGGTAAAAATGGTAATAATCTTTTTCGTAGAGAGTTTAAAAAGAGATTTAAAAGAGAAAAGTAATTTTAAAGATAATTGTTTTATTTTATGAGGCCATCTAGGGAAGAGAACAACCGTTTTTTTCTTTGATTTCTTTCTTCTTTCGATTTTTATCTCTATCCCAATTTTAGGGAGCCTTAATTTACGTTTTTTCCCTTTCTTCTTCTGCCCTTCTTTAATTAAAGAAGGAATCTTTTTAAGAAGATTAAAAAGATAGCCTAAGAAAATAATGACTATTAAGAATAGCCAATAAAAGGGTTTTCCAATTTTTTCTAAAATTAAGGGCAAGGATTTTAGAGGATTGAAGGTTCCTGTCCTTTTACCTTCCATGCTTCGTTATTATATTCCTTCTTCGGTTTGGTTTGAAGGTGTAGTTATCTCAAAGGTAGGGAGGCTATCAACTCTAATAATTGTTGGTTCGGTTGGAAAGATACAATCGAGACAAAATGGTGTTTGCAAAGGATCATAGATAACTTGGTGTTCTTGTAGTTCCTTGTTTTCAGGGGGTGTTTTATCGGTCGCTAATTGTCCAGTAGTTTTATCTATTTCAATAAAGGTTTTTGTGTTTTCTATTTCTGTTGGAAGGGTATCTTGAATAAAATATTCGAATCTTGTCTCACAGGGGCTATCAGGATTAGGTAATTTCCCGGAGATGTTACAAACTGATAGGCCAACAATACCCTGAGGTTTTAAAGGCCAAGATTCTTCCCTATCTTTTAGAGCATAAGAAACAATTTTATTCCAAATAGGAGAAGCTCCAGTCACCCCTGAAGCGACGTAACTCATCGGGGTATTATCATTATTGCCAACCCAAGTGGCGACCAGTATTTCGTTGTTATAACCAATTGTCCAGTTATCACGACGATCATTGGTTGTTCCTGTTTTAACAGAGATTTCGGGATGTCCTTTGACATTCAAGTAAGAAGATGGTCCAAAAGCGGCCGTCCTAGCGTTGTTATCCAAAAGCATGTGAGAAACAAGATAAGCGGCTTCCATAGATAAGACTCTTGGTCCTTCATCTTCTTTTCTTTCATAGAGGGTGTTCCCTTTAGAGTTTTCGACTTTTTGCAGAGCCCAGATATCTTGTCTAATACCTAAGTTAGCAAAGGAAGAAAAAGCAGTCGCCATATCGATCATTCTAACTTCACCTCCACCTAGAGTTAAGGATAATCCATAATTTTTAGGATCTTTAAAAGTTGAGATACCCATTTCTCGAGCTTTTTGAACAAATTCTTCAACTCCATTAATGGCCAAGACTTTAACGGCGGGAATATTATAAGAGTTGCCTAGATCAAACCTTATTTGTGTTGGACCGTGGAATGTTCCATCATAATTAACGGGGCAGTAAAGCTTTTGTCCAGCAACAGAAAAACAGGTAGGGACATCATTTATAGGGGTGGTGAGAGTAATCAATCTTCTGTCTAGGGCGAACCCGTAGTTAAGTGGTTTAATAGACGATCCAGGTTGACGAGACATCAAAGTGACGTTAACATTACCATCAATATCTTCGTCAAAGTAGTCTTTGGAGCCAATCATGGCCAAAATTTCTCCTGTTTTAGGGTTGGTGGCTAAGGCAGCTCCATTACTAATTTTAAGTCTTTCTAGTTTGGCGACCTCGGAAGCAATTGTTTGTTGGGCAAAATCTTGTAAGTCTAAGTCTAGAGTGGTAGTTACTTTTAGACCTCCTTCTTCGACCATTCTCTCTCCATATTTTTCTACCAATAATCCCTTGATATACAAAACAAAGTGAGGAGCTTTAATACCAATACTAGCTTGGGCGAATTCTAATTCTTCCTCTTGAGCTTTTTTAGCTTCTTCTTCAGAGATATAACCATCTTCAACCATTCTTTGTAAGACTCTTTCTTGCCTTTCTTTAGCTAAGTGTGGATAAGCCCCGAAGGGGGAAAAACGAGTTGGAGAAGCAGGTAAACCAGCTAGTAAAGCAGCTTCAGATAAACTTAAATCTTTAACATTTTTGTCAAAGTAAGTTTGCGAAGCTGTTTCAATACCCCAGGCAGTTCCTCCATAGGGAATTTGATTTAGATACATTCCCAAAATAGTATCCTTACTATAAATAATTTCAGCAAAGTAGGTCAGAATAAATTCTCTTACTTTTCTTTTAATTGTTCTTTCGGGAGTGAGCAAGGCATTTTTAACCAATTGTTGAGTAATTGTTGAACCTCCTTGGAGAGTTTGTTTAAAGATAATGTTATAAGAGGCTCTCAAAATTCCTCCAAAATCAAAACCATGGTGTTGATAGAAGTTTCTGTCTTCTGAGGCGAGGGTTGCCCATTTAACATAATCGGGAACTTCTTCAAGTTTAATGGGAGTACGGTTTTTATCAGCATATATTTCATAAAGTAATTCTCCGTTGCGATCAAAAATTAAAGTAGAAGCAGGAAACGTTGAAGAACCCAAACGAGTAGGGGAAGGAAGATCATAAAAGATGTAAAAAGAAAAGATAATTAACAGAGAAAGAGTGCCAACTAAAATTTTACGTCTTTTTAAGAAATTAATAAATTTGTTTTCAGTAATCTTAATACTTTTTTTCTTTTTCATAGGTTGCAATTAGGTTATGATTATTCTATTATACTAGTTAATGAGGTTTTTGGATAGAATTTTTAAAAAAGAAAATCTTTCTTTAAAACATATTTTTGCTCTCTTCTCTTTTATTTTTATTATTTGGTCCCTTTATCGTTATTTTCCACAGGTTTTACCTTTATGGGTAGAAGAACTGATTTTAAAACCTATCATATGGGTTTTGCCTGTTATTTTACTGGTCAAAAAGGTTGAGAAAAAGGGTTTGGTTTCTCTGGGGTTAATTAAAACAAATATATTTCCTTCTATTTATTGGGGAATTGGTTTAGGTTTAGTTTTTGCTTTTGAAGGGTTGATGACAAATATTTTTAAATATAAAGGGCTACATCTCATTGCCTTGGAATACCCGGCTTTCATCTTCCTAGGTTTTTTAGGGGTATCTTTGGTCACTGCCTTTTCCGAGGAATTAGTTTTTAGAGGCTATATTTTTAATAGGCTTTGGCAGATTTGGGATAAAGAATGGTTAGCCAATATTGTTTCTTCATTTTTGTTTGCCGTGGTTCATCTTCCAATTGGTATTTTTGTTTTAGGCTATAGTCCAATGGTGATGTTTGCTTATTTGTTTTTTGTTTTTATTTTTGGTTTTGGTTCAGCCTTTGTTTTTGGCAGAACAAAAAATCTTATTTCTAGTGTTTTGTTACATATCTTTTGGTCTTGGCCAATTATTTTGTTCAGATAAATACTTATGGATTAAGGAAAAAACCTAGACTGTCCCTGTTCCTATCCAAGCTGTCCCAGGAAAAATAATTGTGTCTCTTGTTTGAAGTATTATCTTTCTCTGGAGGAATTGCCAGCCTGTTATTTTCCTTCCGAGGTAGAAAAAACCCATGATCGAAGTTTTCGAAAATTTATAGAATGCCAGACGGGAAAAGGAGGTGATAATTAATAATGTCTTTTAAAATAAAATCTAAAAATATTCTAAGTATTTTTTTAGTTATAATCTTTGCTTTTGGAATTTTAACGACTTCTGTTTTAAGAGCTTCTGCTCAAACAAGCAGTGAAAATTATCAAATAGATTCCTTGACAAAAGAAGAAGCAACTGAAGAAGGGGAATTAACTGAGGAACAAGAAAAAGTTGATTATTTTTTAGTCTATCCAGGGGTTTTACCTGATCATTTTCTTTATCCAATCAAAATGGTCAGAGATAGAATTTGGCTTTGGTTAACAATGGACCCTTTGAAGAAAGCTGAGCTTTTGCTTTTGTTTGCTGATAAAAGATTAGGAGCAGGAAAAGTTTTAATTGAAGGGAATAAAGTTGATTTAGGAGTGACGACCTTTAGTAAAGCAGAGAAATATTTGCAAAGAGCAGCTAATCAAGAAAGAGTAGCTGCTCAAAAAGATAAAGATACAATGGATTTTGTCAAGAAACTTTATAATGCTTCTCTCAAGCATGAAGAAGTTTTGATGGATTATCAGGAAAAATGTATAAATGAAAATTCTGAAGCAAGGGATGATATCCTAGAGGTTAACCAACAGGTTCAAGATAAAGCAGAACCACTTTTAGAGTAGTTTGCCTTTTGATGTTTTGTGATACCATAATTAATAGTTGACAGCCTCAGCTAAGTAATTGTTAAATAGTTTTGTCTCAAATTTAAGCCTTCTGCCCGGGCAGGCATAGTCTTAATTATTTATTTTATGGCTAAAAAAGATAAACCAAAAAATTATCCTAGTTTTGAGTGGAGTGAACAAGCACTCACCGTTTTAAAGGAAAGATATTTAATAAAAAATCCTAAAGGGGAGGCTATAGAAAGCCCAGAAGGGATGTGTTATAGAGTGGCTAAAAGAATCGCCTCGGCCGAAAAAAGCTTTAAAACTTCTCCTAAAGAAATAGAAAAAATAACCAAAGATTTTTATGAAATGATTGGTAAGAAATGGTTCTTACCAAATTCACCAACATTAATGAATGCTGGAAGAGATGATAATTTACAGTATTCTGCCTGTTTTGTTTTACCTATCTATGATTCTATTGTTGGTATTTTTGATGCTTTAAAAGGAGCGGCTTTAATTCATAAATCAGGTGGAGGAACAGGTTTTGATTTTTCTTCTTTAAGGCCTAAGGGAAGTTTTGTCGGTTCGACTAGAGGAGTGGCTTCAGGCCCAATTTCTTTTATGAGAATCTTTGACGCTTCTACAGCTGAAGTTAAACAAGGTGGAATGAGAAGAGGAGCGAATATGGGTATTTTACGCGTTGATCATCCAGATATTTTAGAATTTATTGACTGTAAAGCTGAGGGAGGGATTACTAATTTTAATATTTCTGTTGGCGTCGATGATAAATTTATGAGAGCAGCTTCAAAGAAAGGAACTTATTGGCTAATTGACCCTGCAAATAAGAAGAAGATAAAAAAGCTTAAAGCTAAAGAAGTTCTTGATAAGATTATAGAAAGAGCCTGGCAATCAGGAGATCCAGGCTTAATTTTCTTAACTCCAATTAACAAAGGTCCGGCTAACCCTGTTCCTTCCATGGGCCCAATCAGTGCAACCAATCCATGTGGTGAACAGCCATTATATTCTAACGAGGCTTGTAATTTAGGAAGTATTAATCTTTCCTTAATGATAAAGAAAAACAAAAAAGATGTTGATTGGGATTTGTTGGAAAAAATTACTCGTTTATCTACAAGATTTTTAGATAATGTTATTGAAATAAATAATTTCCCCCTAGAAGAAATCAATAAAGTTGTGAAACTTAATCGTCGGATTGGTTTAGGAGTTATGGGTTGGGCAGATTTACTTTTCCAAATGGAAATTCCTTATAACTCACCAAAAGCCTATCAATTAGGACAGAAAATTATGAAATTTATCAAGAAAACTTCTCACGATGAGAGTCAAAAACTGGCCAAAGATAGAGGTCCTTTCCCTAATTTCTCAAAAAGTATTTATAAAAAAGGAGCTCCTTTAAGAAATGCAACCTTAACAACCATTGCTCCAACGGGTTCTTTATCCATTATCGCCGGTTGTTCTTCGGGAATAGAACCGCTTTTTGCTCTTGCTTTTAAGCATAAAGCAAATGACAGGGAATTAACTTTCTTTAATCCTCGTTTCCTTGAAGCAGCAGAAAAATATAAGTTAGACAAAGAAATTTTAGATAATATTGAAAAAGCAGGTTCTTTAGAAAAAGCTGATGTTCCAGAAAAGCTCAAAAAAGTTTTTATTATTGCCCACCAGGTTGATTGGAAGGGTCATATTGATACCCAAGCTGCTTTCCAAAAAGGAGTTGATAATGCTGTTTCAAAAACTATTAATTTACCCTTTGAAGCCGATATAAAAGAGGTGGCTAAGGCTTATCTTTATGCTCATAAAAAAGGTTGTTTAGGTATTACCGTTTATCGTGATGGTTGTAAAGAAACTCAGGTTTTATATGCCGGTAAAGGAAAAGAACAAAAAGATAAAGAAATTGAACTTAAGATGAAAGCTAGGCCAGGGGTCATTTCTGGTAAAACTTATCGTATTGAAACGCCAGTAGGAACAGCTTATGTTGTCATTAACACAACCGAAGGAGAGCCTTTTGAAATTTTTGTTAATGTTGGTAAAGCAGGTTCTGATATTGCCGCTGATGCAGAAGCGATCGGACGCTTGGTTTCTTTAAATCTTAGGTTAGGATTTAATTTTTCTTCAAGAGATGTCTTAGAGCAAATTGTTGATCAACTAGAAGGTATTGGTGGGGGAGAAAGTGTTGGTTTTGGTAAGGACAGAATTCTTTCTTTGGCTGATGGAGTAGCTAAATCCTTAAAAGAATATTTAATTGGACCTCAGAACGAAGAAGCTTCTCAAGTTGGAGAACAAACAAGTCTTTTGAACGGAACTAAGAAACGTCGTGATCTTTGTCCTTCCTGTGGTAGAGCGAGTCTGATTTATGAAGAAGGTTGCGCAAAATGCCTCTATTGTGGTTTCAATAAGTGCTAATTTTTTAAAAAATCTTCTCTTTTGATCTTTCTTATACTATAATAAAAGTAATATGGCACTGCCCTCAAAGGAAAGTTTTGTTTATAAAGATGAAGGAATAAAAAAAGCTCCTGTAGTTGAAATTGCAATTTCCCCTGAAGTTCCTGAAGTTGAACAAAGCGAATATATCAAAGAGATTAATAAAGAGGTTAGATTAAAGGAGCCCGTTAGGGATGGGACAGGTTTGATTGTCATGAATAATCCCAGCCCTAAAAAGGTAAAAATTGTCTTATCTTTGACAGAGCAAGAAATGAACAAAGCTTTACATTTAAAAGTTATTTATTCTATTCGATGGTTAGCAGAAGTAATTAAAAGGTTAATGAAAATAGCGAGTGGGACAGTTGAATATCATTATAGAATGCAGGAACAAGGAACTTAGATTATGCAACAGACAGAAACTTTGATTTCTAGTTTACAACAAGGAGTGATTTCTTTGTTGATCATTCTCCTTAGCCTAGTTATTTTGTTTATATTAGGCTATATTTTTATTTTATGGTGGCGTCATCATAGTCGAGAGGAAAATTCTTTAGATTATGTTTTGCTTCAAGTAGTCGTTCCTTTTGATAATGAAATAAAAATTGATGCGGCTGAGCAAATGTTTGCCTCTTTATTTTCGATGAAAAAAGGTGGTATGTTGAGTTTTTTACGTTTGCAACCACATATATCTTTTGAAATTGTTGCCAAACACGAAGATATTCATTTTTATATTTCTGTTCCTCTTAAATTAAAAGATATGTTAGAGAAGCAAATTAACGGTGCTTATCCCGATGCAGAAATTCAAGAAGTACCTGAATATAATCTTTTTTCTACCGGTGGAAGAGTTGCTTTTGCCGAGTATGAATTAAAACAAGCTGCCTACCACCCAATTAAACTTTATAAAGACCTTCCGACAGATCCTTTATCCTCGATAACAACGGCTTTATCAAAAATGGGTCCTGAAGAAGGAGCCGCTATCCAAATTTTAGTTTCCCCAGCCGATAAGAAATGGCGAACTTTAGGTAAAAGTTATATTGCTTCTACTAAAAAGTCAGAGTCAGATCCTTCCAAAGCTAAGTTTAAAGTTGATGGAAAAGCTTTAGAAGCGATTGAAAACAAGTGTAGCAAACCTGGATTTAATACAAATATTAGAGTTGTTGTTTCTTCGCCAACAGAAGAAATGGCCAATGTTCATTTAAGTAACATTAAATCATCTTTTGAACAATTTTCCTCTGATTTAAACAGTTTTGGTAAAAGAAAAATTTGGTGGAAAACTGGTTTTATGGTTGATTTTATTTATCGTTATCAGCCAATTCTCAGATGGGGTGGCAATAAGACTGTTCTGAACTCTGAAGAGTTGGCCACAGTTTTCCATTTTCCCAATAAACAGATAGAAACTCCTCATATTAATTGGCTTTATTCTAAAAGAGCTCCAGCACCAATCAAAATATCGAAAGAGGGTTTGTATCTAGGTAAGAGTAATTACAGAGGAGTAACCAGGCCTGTTCATATTTCAGAAGGAGATAGGCAGAAGCATCTTTATGTTATAGGAAAAACAGGGACAGGGAAGACAGAACTTTTAAAGGATATGATTCTCCAAGATATTAGAGAAGGAAAAGGAGTTTGTTTAATTGATCCCCATGATTTAGCTGAAGATTTATTAGCTCATATCCCACCAGAAAGAGCAGAGGACGTTATTTATTTTGATCCTTCTGATACAGAAAGGCCAATAGGTTTAAATCTTCTTGAAGCGGAAACTGAAGATCAAAAACATATGATCACCACGGCCATTATTAACTTGATGTATAAGCTTTATGATCCTTATAAAACCGGTATTATTGGTCCTCGTTTTGAACACGCTGTTCGTAATGCGATGCTGACAGTTATGAGTGAAAAGGGTAATACCTTTATTGAAGTAGTCCGTTGTTTGACTGACTCTAATTTTGTACAAGAATTACTGCCTAAGGTTAAAGATCCTATTATTGCCAGATATTGGACAGATCAAATTGCCCAAACATCTGATTTTCATAAGTCTGAAGTTCTTGATTATATTGTTTCTAAATTTGGAAGATTTGTAACCAACAAAGCGATGAGAAATATCATCGGTCAATCAAAATCGTCTTTTGATTTTAGAAAAGTTATGGATGAAGGCAAGATTTTAATTATTAATTTAGCTAAAGGGAAAATAGGAGAGGAAAATTCTAATTTCCTAGGTTTAATTCTTATTCCTAAAATATTAGCTGCAGCCATGTCTCGATCTGATGTTCCCGAAGAACAAAGAAAAGATTTTTACTTGTATGTTGATGAGTTTCAAAACTTTGCTACTCCTGACTTTGCTCAAATTTTATCTGAGGCAAGAAAATTTCATCTTAATTTAACTGTCGCTAATCAGTTTATTGGACAAATGGATGAAGAAATTAAAAATGCTATTTTTGGTAATATTGGAACTTTGGTTACCTTTAGAGTTGGGGTAACTGATGCCAGCTATTTGCAGAGAGAATTTCAACCAGTTTTTGGTGAAGATGATTTATTGAATATAGATAGATTTAATGTTTATATCAAAACAATTGTTAAAAATGAACCAGTTCCAGCCTTTTCTATGGATTTAACCAAAGATATGGAACAGATGAAGAAACTAGAGAATCCTAAACTAGCCGAAATGATAAAAGAATTATCTAGATTGAAGTATGGTGTTGACAGGGAAGTGGTAGAAGTGGAAATCAACCAGCGAGCTAGACTTTAACCTCCTTTATTGATAAAATTACCTTGATTTTCTTTACATTTTGGGCCAGTAACTCAGTGGTTAGAGTGTTATCCTTATAAGATAAAAGTCGATGGTTCGATTCCATCCTGGCCCACTTAAATTTCTTCATTATGGAAAAGATAAAGCGTCCTCTAGCTGATCGTATCCGCCCACAAAAATTAGATGATTTTGTTGGTCAAGAGCATTTAATAGGAAAGAAGGGGTTAATTCGCCAATTAATCGAGTCTGATCAAATTCCTTCAATGGTTTTTTGGGGTCCTCCAGGATCAGGAAAGACAACTTTAGCTCAAATCATTGCCGAAACAACTCAAAGCCATTTTTTACATCATTCAGCTGTGACAACGACTCTTAAAGATGTTCGTCAAGCAGTTGAAGAGGCCAAGGAAAGACTTCAAGCTTACAATAAAAAAACAATTTTCTTTTTAGATGAAATCCATCGTTTTAATAAAGCTCAACAAGATGCTTTTTTACCTCATGTCGAATCAGGAACAATAATTTTAATTGGAGCAACAACAGAAAATCCAAGTTTTGAGGTCATTGGCCCTTTGCTTTCTCGAAGTCGTGTTTTTGTTTTAAACCAACTTTCAATCGAAGATTTAAAGATGATTATTAAAAGGGGTTTGAAAGAACTTAAGGTGACGATAGAACCAAAGGCACTTAAATTTTTGATTGAACTAAGTGGTGGGGATGCACGAGTAGCTTTAAATGGCATTGAAATTGCTGCTTCAACTTTAAAAAGAAAAAGAAAAATAGAACTATCTTTAATAAAAGAAGTTTTTCAAAAGAAATCTCTTTTATATGATAAGGGAGGAGAAGAGCATTACAACACTATTAGCTCTTACTTGAAAAGTATGAGGGCTAGTAATGTTGATGCCGCTCTTTATTATCTGGCAAGGATGGTTGAAGCAGGAGAGGACCCGAAGTTTATAGCCAGAAGAATGGTTATCTTTGCCTCTGAAGACATTGGGATGGCTCTTCCTACTGCTCTGGTGATTGCCAACGAAGTCTTTAGAGCCTGTGAGATAATAGGATATCCTGAATGCACTATCAACCTTGCTCACGGAACAGTCTATCTCGCCAAAGCTCCAAAGGATAGAAGTGCCTATAACGGTCTTAGAGCCGCCCAAGAAGATGTCAAGAAATTTGGCAATCTTCCCATCCCTTTACATCTTAGAAATCCAGTTACTAAATTGATGAAAAAAGTGGGGTATGGGAAAGGTTATGAGAAATATCCTGATAAAGATAAATCATTATTACCTGAGAAATTAAAAGGGAGAAAATACTATAAAAAAACTAACCCTTAAGGTTAGTCTCTAAAATTACATTTTAATTTAAATTAAAGCTCTTCTATTTTAATTTTCTTTTCGTCACCGATCTCTTTAGTTAAGTCAAGATATTTCTCTGTGGTAGAAAGACGTTTATGTCCAACTAATCTTTGGATTAAAACAACGGAAGCCCCATTACTTAGTTGGTGGGCGATAAAGGTATGTCTTAAGTCATTAATAGTTGCATCTGTAATCTCAGCTTGTCTGAAATAGCGACCAACAATGGTACGAATATTTCTAACTAGAAATGCTCGACCTGTTTTGGTAATAAAAATATTTTTTGTTTTAGTTTTAGATCTAAATTCTACCCAACGATCTAAGGATTTTTTAGCTGATTGGTTTAAGACAATATTTCTTTCTGGTTGAGATTCATAGGCTTTAATTATTAATTGATTATCTTTAATATCTCCTAATTCTAATCTGGCTAATTCTCCAATGCGCATTCCAGTTTGTAAAAGTAATTCGACAACAGTAGATATACGAACATCATTACGAACAGCATCTCTTAAAGCTCGGTATTCCATTTGAGTTAGAATACGAGGCGGTTTAGCTTCGTAAGTAGGGTACTTAATAGATTCAGCCGGGTTTTTATCAACTAAATCCTGATTATTTAAGAATTTAAAGAAAGATTTAATTGAATTAAGTTTTCTTGAGGCTGATTTAGGCAAATATTTATTATAATTAAGATATTCTTTGAAATCTTCAATATGTTCTGAAGACACAGAAGTAACTTGAGTAATTTGTTTTTTACCCAAAAAATCAATAAACTGCTTTAAGTCGTTCCCATATGCTAAAATAGTTGAAGACGACTTGTTTTGTTTCTTTAAAAAGTCTATAAAATTCTGATAGGCAGTGGTTAAATTTTTTTCATTAGCCATAGAAGCTAAAAGAAGGCAGGTTTAAATAATATTACCTATGAACCTAAAGGTGTTATAGGTTAATCCTATAATAACACTTTAGAAACATACTGTCAACATGTTAAATAAAAAACTGAACTTATCAATTCGAAGTAGATCAATCCAGATTATTATTATCATAGCTGGTATCGGTCTTATAGTTAATCTTTCCAAAGATATCATGAGACTTTTAAGATCAGGGGATGAACTTAAATTAGCCGAGCAAAAGGTATTTGAATTAGAAGAGGAAAGGGTTTTATTAAAAGAAAAGAAGAAATATTATCAATCTGATGGTTTTGTTGAAGAAGTAGCTAGAAATAAGCTTAATATGTCTAAGGAAGGGGAAACAATTGTTATTCTTCCTGAAGACGTTAAGGGTATTTTAGGGACTAAAGATTCTCAGCTTCCTGAATTTGTTCCTAGTTGGAAACAATGGGTTAATCTTTTTCTGGATTAATCTTGTTATAAGTCCTCTTTTTTGTTAAAATCAGTTCACGTCGTGCGGGGTAGTGTACGGTAGCACGTGAGGCTCATAATCTCACAGACCGGGTTCAACTCCCGGCCCCGCAACCAAGACAGGGTAGCTCAGCTGGTTAGAGCATTGGATTCATAAACCAAAGGTCGTGGGTTCAAATCCCACCCCTGTCACAGGACCACTTCTTTTAGAGGTGGTTTTTTGTTAGAATAACCCTATTATGAGTAGAAAAAGAGTTTTTTCTGGTATCAGATCAACTGGGAGATTGCATATAGGTAATTATTTTGGAGCAGTTAAGGGAATGCTTGAACTTCAAGAAACCCATGACTGTATTTTTGGTGTGGTCGATTATCATGGGATAACAACCCCTTTTGATCCTAAAAACATGCAGGAAGAAATTAGGGATGTTATTTTAGACTATTTAGCTGCCGGTTTGGATTCGAAAAAATGTCATCTAATGATTCAATCTCAAGTCCCTGAACATGTGGAGCTTTCCTATTTTTTTGCTACTATTTTTCCAGTTTCAAGGTTAGAGCAATTACCTACTTATAAGGACAAGAAATTAGAAAATCCTGATTATGTTAATTTAGGTCTTCTATATTATCCAATTTTAATGGCCGCCGATATTTTAATCTATAAAGCAGAAGAAGTTCCCGTCGGAAAAGATCAACTACCTCATATTGAGCTGAGTAGAGAAGTGGCCAGAAAATTTAATGTCATGTTCAAGAAGATATTTCCTGAACCACAAGCTTTTCTAACTAAAGGTGCTTTAATCCCTTCTTTGTTAGGAGAAGGCAAGATGAGTAAATCAATAAGAGGAAGTTATATTTTATTAACTGATGATTTAAAAACGATTAAAGAAAAGTTATCCAAAGCGCCGACTGATTCTGGCTCTGGTAAAAATATTCCTCAAGAAGGTGGAGTAGCTAATTTACTTGTTTTTGTTGAGCTTTTTATGGGTAAAAAAACGAGAGAAGATTACGAAAAACAATATTTGGGAAAAGGAATTAAATATTCAGATCTTAAAGAAAAATTAGCTCAAGTTATCTTTAAAGCTTTAAAACCAATCCAAGAAAAAAGAACCCTTTTTGAAAAAAATTCTAAATTAGTGGATGAGATTTTAGAAGAGGGAAGAGTTTATTGTTCAAAGATTGCCAAAGAAACTTTGTCTGAGGTTAAAAAAACCATGGGTTTAGCTTGAATTTGAAGCTATTTTTATGGTAAGATAAAAACTCAATGGCAGAGAAAAACAAACCTCCACAAGGTCCAAAAAAGAAATACGAATTTAAATTCCGGTTAAATTTAAGGAATACCCTTCTTTGGGTATTTGTTTTGGTCGTTTTTTCTTCCTTTTTATTCTCTTTTCCTATGCAATCTGGGGAAAAAGAAGAAGAAATTGCCCTATCTCAAGTCTTAGTTGATATTAAAGAAAATAAAATTAAAGAGATTGAATTAGAAGATAATAAGATTAATTTAATCTACGAAGATGAAACGAAGAAATTTTCTCGTAAAGAAGCAGAAATTAGTTTTGCTGAAGTTTTAAGTTCAGAAGATATTGATCCTTCATCCGTTAATGTTTCTGTCAAAGATACTTCTTTATCCAGAGCTTGGATAAACATCTTATCAGGAATACTACCTTTTATATTATTGGTTGTCTTTTTCTTCTTTATTTTTAAACAAGCTAGGGGAGCACAAGATTCTATCTTTTCCTTTGGCCGTTCTAAAGCACAGCTCTTTTCTAAAGGGAAACAATCAATGACCTTTAGAAATGTAGCCGGAGTTGATGAAGCCAAAAGAGAACTTGAAGAAGTAGTTGATTTCTTAAAACATCCGGCAAAATATAAAAAATTAGGGGCGAGAACTCCTAAGGGGGTTTTATTAGTTGGACCATCCGGAACAGGAAAAACACTATTGGCCAAAGCAGTTGCTGGAGAAGCCAATGTTCCTTTCTTCTCAATGGCCGGTTCAGAGTTTATGGAAATGTTAGTTGGAGTCGGTGCATCCAGAGTAAGAGATTTATTCAATAATGCTAAAAAAGCAGCTCCAGCCATAATTTTCATTGATGAGATTGATGCTATTGGAAGACAGAGAGGAACAGGAATGGGGGGCGGTGGTCATGACGAAAGAGAGCAAACTTTAAATCAGATTTTAGTGGAAATGGATGGGTTCTCTCCTTCAGATAATGTTATTATTTTAGCGGCAACTAACAGAGGTGACCTCTTAGATCCGGCCTTACTTAGACCGGGACGTTTTGATAGAAGGGTTGTTTTGGATTTACCTGATTTAGAAGATAGAAGAGCAATACTAAAAATTCATGCGAGGGGGAAACCATTTGTTAGAGGTGTCAATTGGGGTAATATTGCTAGAAGAACGGTTGGTTTTTCTGGAGCTGATTTAGAAAATATGCTTAATGAGGCTGCCATTTTAGCTGCCAGAAATGGTAAAAAATCAATTAATAAAGATGATATTGAGGAGTCAGCTACTAAGGTTAAATTAGGCCCTGAGAAGAAAAGAATTCAGTCTGAAGAGGAGAGAAAAATGACTGCCTATCATGAAGCCGGGCACGCCATTGTTAGTCATAAATTACCTCATATTGACCCTGTTCACCGTATTTCCATTGTTTCTCGAGGAGCGGCCATGGGCTTTACTTTAATTCCTCCTAAAAAAGATCGCTACACAGAAACAAAGAGTCATATGGTAGAAATGATTGCCACTTTGCTGGGGGGGAGAGCAGCTGAAGAATTGATTTTTAATGAGTTAACTGGTGGAGCAGCTTCTGATATCAGTCAAGCTACCAGGATTGCTCGTCAAATGGTTGTTGATTTTGGTATGAGTGATTTAGGCCCTATCTATTTAGGTCCTCAATTTGAGACTAGTCTTGGTCATAGTTGGGCTCAGGCTGTGGAAATTAGTCCTGATATGCAAGCTAGGGTTGATAAAGAAATTAAACAAATTGTTGATGACGCCTTTAAAAAAGCTTGTGATATTTTAAAGAAAAACAAAAAGAAATTAGATCTGGTTACTGAGAAATTGGTTAAGAAAGAAACCTTAGAAGGCGAAGAGTTTGAAAAATTAATGGAGTAAAAACCCTAATGAAAAGTTTGGTTCTTATTGACGGACATGCGATTCTTCATCGAGCTTATCATGCCTTCCCACTGACATTAACGACGAGAAAAGGGGAGATTGTCAATGCTGTTTATGGTTTTACTAGCATGCTTTTAAATGTTTTAGATAATCTAAAACCTGATTATTTAGCGGTGGCTTTTGATTTACCATATCCTACCTTTCGTCATCATGAATTTATTGGTTATCAAGCTCATCGTCCTGAGTCAGACAAAGAATTTAGAGACCAAATAAAGCGTGTTTATGAGGTCGTCAAGGCTTTAAATGTTCCTATTTTTACTAAGCGTGGTTTCGAAGCTGACGATGTTATCGGAACTCTTTCAAAACAGGCTTCAAAAAAGAAAAATGTAGAGATTATTATTGTTACTGGTGATAAAGACATTATGCAATTGGTTGATAAAAGAGTAAAAGTCTATACTCCTCAAAGGGGTTTTACTCAGGCAAAGATTTTTGGTCCTCAAAAAGTTAAAGAACATTTAGGTATTTCTCCTGATAAAATTATTGATTTCAAGGGTTTAGTTGGTGATCCTTCTGATAATTATCCAGGAGTTTTGGGAGTTGGACCTAAAACAGCTGCTACACTTTTAAATGAATATAAAACTCTTGAAGCTGTCTATAAAAATATTGATAAAATCAAGCCTTTATTAGCTGAAAAACTTAAAACAGGAAAAGAAAATGCCTTGCTTTCTCAAAAATTAGCCACTATTATCAGAAATGTTTCTGTTAAACTTAATTTAAAGGAATGTCAGGTTCATGATTATGATCATCAAAAAATTGAAAGACTCTTTGAAGAATTAGAATTTAAGAGTTTGATTAAAAAATTGCCTGGTCAAAAGAAAGAAGAAGAGAAGAAACAAAAAGAGAAAGAAGATAAAAATAAACAAATGCAATTAGTATGAAAGTAGCCTTAGTTCATGACTACCTTAAAGAATATGGAGGAGCAGAAAGGGTTTTGGAAGCCCTACATGAGATATGGCCAAAAGCCCCTATTTACACCGCTTTTTGTGATCGGGGATCTTCGGCTGGTCAAGTTTTTGCCCAAGCTAAAATAGTTGAATCGTGGTTGGCACCATTGTTAAAGTTTAAAAGTTTTTATAGTCCTCTGCGTTTTTTAGCTCCGATAGTTTGGCGAAGTTTTGATTTTTCTCAATATGATGTGGTAATTGCCTCTGCTTCTTGGTACATTACTCGTGGTTTTAAAGTTGGACCTAAAACCAAGGTTTTTTGTTATTGTCATACGCCACCACGTTACCTTTATGGTTATCAGACCTCCTTGGAATGGCAACGTTATTGGCTAGTGCGGGTTTATGCTCTAATTGTTAACCATTTTTTACGTCTTTACGATTTTCGCTCAGCTCAGACGGTAGATCATTTTATTGTTAATTCTCGCAACACTCAAGGACGAGTAAAGAAATTTTATCGTCGCGATTCAAGCATTATTTACCCACCGGCGGAAGTAGAAAAAATCAAAAAAGCGACCTTAGGTTTAAAACAAAAAAACTATTTTTTGGTTGTTTCTCGGGTAGTTGGAGCCAAGGGAATTGATCTGGCGATTAAAGCTAGTAGCAAGCTCAAAATTCCTTTAAAAATTATTGGTGAAAAAGCTGGTTTACATTGGCTAAACCAAGATTTAAAAAATTTAAAGAGTCGTTGGGTTGAATTTACTGGTCGGGTTACGGATCAAGAACTTTATCGTTATTATGGTCAGGCTAAAGCCTTTTTAGCTTTAGCAACTGATGAAGATTTTGGTATTACGCCGGTTGAAGCTATGGCATCTGGGCGGCCAGTAATTGCTTATCGTGGGGGTGGTTATTTGGAGTCAGTTTTAGAAGGTAAAACAGGTGAATTTTTTGATTATCCAACAACAGAAAGTTTAATTAAAATTTTAAAGAATTTTAAGGCCAGTAAATATAAATCAGAGGATTGTTACCTTCAAGCAAAGAAGTTTAGCAAGGAACGTTTTCAGAAGGAAATAAAAACCTTTGTAGCAAAAAATTATGCCAGAACTACCAGAAGTAGAAACAATTAGAAGAGATCTTAAAAGTTTAATTTTAAATCTCAAGGTTTTAGATATCTCAACAGATTCTCCAAAACAAGTTCAACCTTCTTTAAAAGAGGTTAAAAAAGCTCTTTTAGGAAGAAAGATAAAGGATATTAAACGTAGAAGCAAGGTTTTACAAATCTTTTTTAGTAATGGAGTTATTATTCTTATCCATCTGAAATTAAACGGAAGACTTTTGGTTAGGGATAAGAGTGATGGAAAAGATAAATGGCAACATATAACTCTTTCTTTATCAAATGATAAAGAGCTTCGTTTCTCTGATTCGCGTAAATTTGGTTGGTGGAAATTAATCAAAAATAAAGAGGAGTTAGAAAAAGTTTTAAGTGATTTTGGACCAGAGTTTTTAGACGATCTTGATTTTGAAAAATTTAAAGAAATTTTATCTTCAACGAGAAGAAATATTAAGGTTATTTTAATGGATCAAAAAGTCATGTCTGGGGTAGGTAATATTTATGCTAATGATGCTTTGTTTTTAGCCGGTATCGATCCCAGAAGAACAGCTGATAAGATTTCTTCAGACGAGATAAAGAAACTTTTTAATGCTTTAGAAAAGGTTTTAAAGGCAGGCCTTAAATACAGAGGGGCTTCTGATCAATATTATTTAGATGCTCGAGGCCAAAAAGGTTCTTACCAAAACCACTTTTTAGTTTATGGTAAAACAGGGCAGAAATGTCTTAATTGTCAAGATAAAATAAAAAGAATTGTCGTTGGAGGAAGAGGGACTTTTTATTGTCCTTCTTGTCAAAAATAAATGATTTTAGAAGAATTAAATTTAAAAGATTTTAGAAATTATTCCCAAAAGGAATTTAAATTTAGAACCAATTCAACCTTACTTGTAGGGCAAAATGCAGTGGGGAAAACGAATATTTTAGAAGCGATTTATCTCTTAGCTACAGGTAAAAGTTTTCGGGCTCAAAAAGGAGAGGAAATGATTCGTTATGGCCATAATCTATCCAGATTAAGGGCAAAGATCAGCAATATTGAAGGAGAAGAAGATTTGGAAATTGTTTTAACAACCGGAGAAATTTTAGGGAAAAGAGTTCCTAAAAAAAGATATTTAGTTAATGGAATTCCAAGACGAATGATGGATTTTGTTGGTAATTTAAGGGTTGTTTACTTTGGCCCAGAAGATTTAAAGATTATTTTAAATAGTCCTTCAGTCCGTCGAGAATGGTTAGATTATGTTTTAGAACAAGCAGACAAAGAGTACAGAAGAGCAAATCTCTCTTATCAAAAGGGTTTAAGGCAAAGGAATAAGCTTTTAGAACAGGTTCGTGAACAGGGTAAACCTCGAGGTGTTCTTTTCTTTTGGGATAAGCTTTTAATTGAAAATGGAGGAATTATTAGCAGAAAAAGAGAGGAATTTATTGATTTTATTAATAGTCAACCTGATTATTTTGGTCAAATAGATGTTATTTATGATAAGAGTATTATTTCTCCACAACGCCTAGAAAGATATATTGGTAAAGAAATTGCTTCAGGTATGACTTTAGTTGGTCCTCATCGTGATGATTTTGATGTCAAAATAAAAAAAGGAGGGGAAGAAAGAAGCCTTCATACTTTTGGTTCTAGGGGAGAACAAAGAACAGCCATTTTTAGTTTAAAGTTAGCCGAATTAGAGTTTATGTTTGAAAAAACAAAAGAAAGACCACTACTTCTTTTAGATGATATTTTTTCAGAGTTGGATTCTCATCGTCGAGAAAGATTATTAGAAGTCATTCCCAAACAACAAACAATTTTAAGTACAGCCGATATAAATTTAGTCGAAAAAGAACATTTAAAGAAGCTGGACGTTATAAAATTGGGAGCAAGTTAGCCGTTTTTAACTCTTTCAGCTAATTTGCTTAGTTGGAGGGTAATGCCGACGGCTAAAATGGTGATAATAACGGCGTAAATAAGAAGAGAAATAACGCCTGAACCGACACTAATTTTAGTTTTAATGTAGTCGTTAATAAAGGTTTTAATAAGCTCATTCCAAGCTAAAGCGGCGACTAAACCGAAACCAGTCGTTGCTAGTTTTAACATTTGGTTAATAACGGCAATCTGATATTTCTTTAAATTAGCCTTAGTTTTTTTAATGTGTGTCATTTGGCCTTGAAAATTATCTCTAAAAATTAAATAATAGAACTGATGTATTCTCCTAAGTTTACCATAAATAATGAAATACTAGCCAACATTGGGCTTATTGAAGCGGCGAGAGAAGTAATTGAAAATGCTCCTTTAATCCCCATTTATGAAAGTCGTTTTGTTAAGGATGCCCTAGTCAGAACAGTTCATCATGGAACTCACCTAGAGGGAAATGATCTTTCTTTAAATGAAGTTAGAAAAGCTATTGAAGGAGAGCAAATAGTAGCTCGTGAGAGAGATATTCAAGAGGTTATTAATTATCGTAATGTTATAAAGTTTATTGAAGATCAAGAGAAAAAGGACAAGAGCCGTAAGTACACTCAGGGGATGCTTAAAAAAATTCATGGTTTAACTTGTGATCGTATTCTAGATGGTTTTATAGGGGAATACAGACAAACCCAGGTGGTAGTTAAAAATGGTTTTACAGGAGAAGTAACTTTCAGACCACCTCCAGCGGTAGAAGTACCTTTTTTACTGGAAGATTTCTTTGAATGGCTTAATGGTTCTAAAGAAGCTCTGGTTAATTCTGTTTTAAAAGCGGGTATAACTCACTATTATTTAGTTGCTGTCCATCCTTTTATTGAAGGAAATGGACGAACCGCTCGTGCTTTTGCTACTTTAGTCTTATTTTTTGAGAATTATGACATTAGAAAATTCTTTTCTTTAGAAGAATACTTTGATAAAGATGCCGCTTCTTATTATCAAGCTCTAGCTAACGTTTCTAACCAATCAGCTGACTTAAATAAGCGTGATTTAACTCCTTGGTTAACTTATTTTACACAAGCAATGGCCGTTGAACTAACTAGAATTAAAGAAAAAATAAAGAAACTTTCTTCTGATTTGAAGATGAAGAGTAAAATAGGTGCACAAATACCATTAAACGAAAGACAAATGAAAATTATGGAATATTTACAGGTTAATGGTTCAATCACTACTCCTGAAGCTAGAAAAGTAGCTGTCAAATATTCAGACGATACAATCTTGCGTGACTTTAATTATTTCATTAAAAAAGGTATTCTTAAAAAAGAAGGTAGGACTAAATCGGCAAGGTATATTTTACGTTAAAAGCTTGTCAAAATTTAAATGAAAACAACAGAACCTCAGTTTCTGTATATGATTCTAATTTTACCAACCTTGTTTGGTTTAACTTTGATCGGTGAAGGATTAAATAAAGTTTTAAAAGATGAAAAAACAGGTTGGACCTCAATTATTTTTGGAGTATTGTTCGTTGTTGTCGTCGTCTTTGCTTATTTGTTCTTCTCACAGAATTTAATTTAAAATGAATTTTAAAGTTTTAGCGGATTTCTTTCTGAAATTGGAAAAAACTGCCTCAAGAAACGAAATAACAATTATTCTATCAGAACTTCTGAAAAAATCTTCACAAGATGAGGTTGATAAAGTTTGTTATTTATCTTTAGGAAGATTGGTTCCTGCCTATAAAGGGCTAGAGTTTAATATGGCCGAAAGGTTAATGTTTAAAGCAGTCGCTAAGGCTTTTAAAAGAGAAGAAGGGGAAATAAAGAGTCTTTTTAAACAAATTGGTGATTTAGGAGAAGTAGTCTTTAGCCTTAAAAAAAATAATGGGAATGGGACTCTTTCAGTAAATAAAGTTTATGATCTTTTATATGAGATTGCTAAAGAAGGAGGTCAGGGTTCAGTAGAAAGAAAAATAGATAAGACAGCTAATCTTCTCTTTAATTTAGATCCACTTTCAGCTAAATATATCAGCAGGATTCCCTTAGGAAAATTGAGATTAGGCTTTTCTGAATTAACTATCTTAGATGCTTTATCTTGGATGATTAGTGAAGATAAGGCACAAAGAAAGTTGATTGAGTCTATCTATAATGTAAGGGCTGATATTGGTCAAATTGCCAAAATTATTAAAGATAAAGGTTTAAAGGGATTAGGGGGTTTTAAAGTACAATTGGGAGTTCCAGTAATTTCTGCTCTATGTCAGAGATTAGCTAATACTGAAGAGATGATTAAGAAAATGGGTAAAGTAGCGGCTGAACCTAAATATGATGGATCAAGGCTCCAAGTTCATAAAAATGGTCAAGCAATTAACATGTTTACCAGGAATCTAGAGAATATAACTGATATGTTTCCCGATATAGACAAGGGAGTAAGGGAAGAGATTAAGACAAAATCGGTTATCTTAGATGGAGAAGCGATTGGCGTTGATCCTAAGACTGGTAAGTTTCTTCCGTTTCAAGAAACGATTAAAAGAAAAAGGAAATATGGAGTTGGCGAAAAAACAAAAGAGATCCCTTTGAAGTATTTTGTTTTTGATATTTTATATAAAGATGGAAAAGATTTACTGAACCTACCTTTTAATAAAAGAAGAGAAATGTTAAAAAGGTTAGTTAAAAATGATAATAAAGTTGTTTGTTTGTCTCCTCAAATGGTAACTCAAAGTCCAAATGAACTAAGGAAATTTCATAAAGAACAAATAAAAAAAGGTTTAGAAGGGGTAGTAATCAAAAAATGGGAAGCTCCTTATGATTCAGGTAAGCGTGGCTATACTTGGGTAAAATTTAAACAAGAGGAAGGTAAAAAAGGCGGTGGTTTAGCTGATACCTTAGACTGTGTTGTCATGGGCTACTATAAAGGGAAGGGGAGAAGGGCAAAATTTGGTATTGGTGGATTTCTAGTAGGTGTGAAGGAAAAACAAACAAATGATCAGATTTTAACTATTTCTAAAGTTGGGACTGGTTTATCTGATGAGCAATGGAGAGAAATGAGAGATCGATGCGATAAGGTTAAGACAGAAAAAAAACCAAAGCAGTACAATATTAATAAGAATTTGAATCCAGATCTATGGTGTTTACCAAAAATTGTTGTTGAAATTGAAGCAGATAATATCACCAAATCGCCCATTCATGCGGCTAAATTAGCCTTAAGATTCCCCCGTTTAGTTCGTTTCAGAGATGATAAGAGTCCTTCTCAAACGAGTGATCTTAAAGAAGTCCAGAAACTTTTTGATCTACAAAAATAGGTTCTAATTTATGCTAATATTAACATATGAAAAAAGATTTCTCTTTTTCAGGTTTAACTTTTCAAGAAGTTAAAAAACGCTTGGAAGAAAATGGGCCTAACGAACTTCGTAAAGCTCGAGAAATTACTAATTTAAAGATTATTCTTTCTCAATTTAAATCACCTCTCATCTATATTCTACTTTTGGCGGGGATAGTAACTTTCTTTTTGGGAGAATTTAAAGATACTTTTGTTATTTTGGGAGCCGTTTCAATTAATACAATTGTTGGTTTTTACCAAGAGCGAAAAGCTCAAAGATCATTAGAAGCTTTGAGGGATCTTTTAACTCCTCAAACTAAGGTTATTCGCGATGGAAAACAGCAAATAATACAAGCTAAAGATTTAGTGGTGGGAGATTTAGCTGTTTTGACCATTGGGAGTCGTGTCCCAGCTGATGGAGTTTTATTAGAAGCAACTGATTTGACTATTAATGAAGCTATTTTGACTGGGGAATCAATGCCAGTTGGTAAGGATCAAGCAACTCAGGAAAGTTTGGAAACTTCTAAGTATAAAAAAGGTAACATAGTTTTTGCCGGAAGCATTATTAGTAGTGGTATTGGCAGAATGTTAGTAACCAAAACAGGGATGAACACAGAAATAGGTAAGATTGGTAGGAGAATTGCTAAGTTAGAAGAAGAAAAGACACCATTGCAAATTCAAATTGGGAAATTAGCTAGGTATTTGGCCATTGCTGTCGGGGTAATAACGGTAGCTTTGTTCATATTTGGCGAATTTTTGGGTTATGGTTTACTAGAAATGTTTACCATTTCTGTGGCTGTAGCTGTGGCGGCTATTCCAGAGGGATTACCAATCAGCTTGACCGTTATTTTAGCCTTAGGGATGCAACGTATCTTAAAGAGAAAAGCTTTAGTACGTAAACTTTTAGCCGCCGAAACACTTGGATCAGTAAGTGTTATTTGTGCCGATAAAACGGGGACTTTAACAGAGGGTCAAATGAGGGTAGTGGAATCTGTTTTAAATGATGAAAATGAGAGTAAAGATTTATTAACTAAGGCGGCAATTTTATGTAATGATATGAGGGATCCATTAGAAACGTCAATGAGAATTTGGGCAGAAGAAAAGATGGATGTTGTCAAACTCCAAAAAGATTATCCTCGTTTAGATGAGATACCTTTTAATCCTAAATATAAATATGTTGCAACCTTGCATCAAGGTAAAAAAGATAATTTACTCTTTTTCTCTGGAGCGCCAGAAATAATTTTACATAGATCTAGTTTGACTAAGGAAGAGATTAAAAATTGGGAAGAAAAATTCAAACAACTGGCTGAAAAAGGCTATAGATTAGTTGGTTTTGCTTATAAAAATTCAAAACTAGAAGAAATAGAACGTAAAAATCTTCACGAATTTAATTGGTTAGGTGTTTTAGTTTATGAAGACCCAATTAGAGAAGGGGTAAAATTAATCCTAAAACAAACTCAGGAAGCGAATATAAAGATTAAGGTTATTACAGGTGATTATCCTGCGACTGCTTTGGCAGTTTTAAAAAAGCTCAATTTAGCTGATAAGGGAAAAGTTTTAGAAGGGAAAGATTTGGAAGAAATGACTGAGAAAGATATTCAGCAAAAAGTAAAAGAGGTTATCTTGTTTGCCAGAACAACTCCGGAACAAAAATTAAAAATAGTCAAAGCCTTAAAAGCTAATGGTGAAGTAGTGGCCATGATGGGGGATGGGGTTAATGATGCGCCGGCTTTAAAGCAGGCGGATATAGGTATTGTTGTTGGTCAATCTGCTGATGTAGCTAGACAAACAGCCGATATTGTTCTTCTTGATTCTAATTTTGCCACTATTTTTAAGGCCATTGAAAGTGGTCGGGCAATGTTTGAAAATATTAGGAAAGTAGTTTTATACCTTTTCTCTGATAGTTTTTCAGAGGTTATTTTAATTGGAGGTTCTTTGTTTTTAGGTTTGCCATTACCGGTGACAGCCGTCCAGATTCTTTGGGTTAATCTGGTCCAAGATAGTTTTCCGGCTATTTCTTTAGCTTTTGAACGTCAAGAAAAAGGGATTATGCAAGAGTTACCAAGGAAGAAAGAGACTCCAATTTTAGATAGTGAACTTAAATTTTTAGTTTTTGTTATTGGGATGTTGACTAATTTTATTCTTTTAGGCTTGTTTTATTTATTAGCCAAAGGCTATTTAGTTCTTGTTGACACGAGAACGGTGATGTTTGTTGCTTTAGGAATTGATTCTTTATTTGTTATTTTCGCTTGTCGTAGTTTACGTCGACCAATCTTTAGTTTTAACCCTTTCAGTAATAAAATTCTTACCTTATCTGTGGCTATTGGTTTAGCTCTTATTCTTGGAGCGGTTTATCTTGCTCCCTTACAGAGACTTTTAGGAACGCAGCCTTTGGGGATAAGAGAATGGATTTTTCTTATTAGTTTAGGCATTTTTAATATATTGGCAATTGAAATTACCAAAGGTATCTTTATTGCTTCTAAAAAAAGGAGAAATAAATGATAATTGTCTTTTACTTAGTTTTAATATTTTTCTTTGCTTTTTTATTAGTTAAGGCAACTGATATTTTAATCGTTAATTTTCGTGCGTTATCTTTAAAAACAAAGTTAGGTAAATTTGCTTTAACAAGTTTAATTTTAGGGTTAGCGACTAGTTTGCCTGAACTTTTTGTTGGCTTGAGTTCGGCTTTTAATAATCAACCAATTCTTTCTTTAGGCAATATCATCGGGGCTAATATTGCTAATTTGTCCTTAGTTCTGGGTGGAGCAGCTTTAGTGGTGGGGCTAATAAATATTAAAGAAGGTTTTATTCGTCGGGACATTTTCTACGCCTTTTTGGCTGCTTCAGCCCCAATGATCCTTTTATTTGATAAGTTTTTATCTCGGATTGATGGTTTAATCTTACTTGTTTTTTATATTTTTTATCAAGTTGTTATCTTTAGTGAAAGACGTGGGGGGTTGGTCAAAGAAAAAGTTAGCATTGTTAAACGCTTTTTAAGAAAAGTTGGACAAAAAGAAACGAAAAAAGAAATAGTCTGGATTTTTATTGGTATTATTCTGCTTCTGATTTCAGCTAATATTTTAGTTATATTAGCTTCTAGATTAGCTATTGTTTTTAATTTACCTCTGTTTTTGGTAGGTCTTTTGATTGTGGCTGCAGGGACAACATTACCAGAATTAGTTTTTAGTATAAAAACTCTTAAGGAAGGACAAAAAGAAATGTTTTTTGGTAATTTGTTGGGTTCAATTGTTACCAATGGAACTTTAGTTATTGGTTTAGTAGCCTTGATTTCTCCTTTTCGTATCCAGGCTTTTTCTGATTACCTTTTAGCCACAATGGCTTTCTTAATAATTTTTGGTATCCTTTTCTTTTTTATTAAGACTAAACAAAAGTTAGAACGTTGGGAAGGGGTGGTACTTTTACTTATTTATTTGCTTTTTGTTTTCTTAGAAACTTTTTAAAATAAAAAAACGGAGAAAAAAATAGCTGATTTATATCTTGACAAAGAAGGGGCGGTATGGAACGATAAAACTAGAGAAGGGAGGTGAAAAAACTTAATGGCGGGAACTGGTCTTCCTAAAAAAACTGCTGCAGCTTTAACCTATGTTTTAGGTTGGGTGACAGGAATAATTTTTCTTATAGTTGAGAAAGATTCTTTTGTTCGTTTCCACGCTGCTCAATCCGTAGTTACTTTCGGTATTCTAACAATTATTGTCGTTATTCCTTTCCTTTGGTTCTTTGTTCCTATTGTTTGGATTGTTGGTTTCGTTCTTTGGTTAGTTTTAATTTATAAAGCTTATCAGGGAGAAGAATTTAAACTTCCTTGGGTTGGTGATCTAGCTAAAAAACTTTTAGGTAAGATCTAATTTTACTTAGAAGATTTATTTAAAGCCGTTCCTTTGCGGACGGTTTTTGTATGTTAGAATAGATTACAGTGTTGTTTAAAAACAGAATAATTGCTGGTCAGCAATTAGCCGAAAAATTATCTTCCTTAAAAGATCAAAAAAATGTTATTATCTTGGGTATTCCTCGAGGAGGTGTGGTTGTGGCTAAAGAAATATCTAAATTATTAAGTGCTCCTTTAGACATAATTGTGACTAAAAAAATTCCTACTCCTTCACATCCTGAATTAGCTTTGGGAGCAGTAGGAACAATTGGTGAACCGGTGATTGATGAGGAGTTAGCCAAGAAAATGCAGGCTGATCAAAAATATCTTGATGATCAGATTATTCAATTAAGAAAAATGGTTATAGAAAAAGAAAAGCAATTTCGTCAAGAAAAACCATTTTTGGATCTTAAAGGAAAAGCAGTTATTTTGGTAGACGATGGTGTTGCCACTGGGTCAACTATTATGGCCGCCATAGAGATTATAAGGCAGAGTAATCCAAATAAGATAATTATTGCTACTCCTGTTATTGCCAAAGACACCTTATCTAAAATAGAAAAATTAGCTGATGAAGTTATTTATTTACAGGCTCCGTCATTATTTTTTGCCGTTGGGCAATTTTACAAAGATTTTGAACAAGTCTTGGATAATGAAGTAAAATACTTATTAAAGTGATTTTAATTGTTGGTTTAGGTAATCCAGGTAAAAAGTATCAGAACACTCGCCATAATTTAGGATTTATGGTTTTAGATAAGTTGGCCAATAGTTCTTGGATTAAAAAAGATAAATTCAAGTCATTGGTTTCTTTTCTAGATAAAGATACTATTTTAGTTAAACCTCAGGCTTTTATGAATAATTCAGGTGAAGCTGTGGCAAAGATAGCTTCTTTTTATAAAATAGACCCTTCTGATATTTGGATAGTTCATGATGATCTTGACTTAAAAACTGGCCAACTTAAAATTAAAATTGGAGGTGGGACAGCTGGGCATAAAGGTTTAGAATCAATTATTTCTTATTTAAAAACTCAAGATTTCGTTAGATTTAGATTGGGGATTAATCATCCATCTTTAGAGATATCTGTAGAAAAATATGTTCTTTTACCATTTAAGAAAGAAGAAAGAGAGTTAATAGATAATTTAGTAAAAGAAACAAGAGAAGCGATTAAATTAGCTTTAAAAGAAGGGTTAACTACAGTTATGAATAGATTTAATAAATGAAAATAAAAACGTCTTTTACACCTATCGTTTTAACAACTGCTTCTAGAAGAATGGCCTATGGTCTTTTAGGCCTTTTTTCTCCTATTTATATTTTTCAGCTTATTGTTGATATGGCTGATGGAGGAAAAAGCATTAAGTTTGCTATTTTAGGAGTTTTATTTTATGCACTAGCTTTTTATTTAGTAAAACTTCTTACTTTTCCTTTATCTGAAAATCTTTCTTATAAATTAGGTTTTAAAAACGTTGTGATTCTTTCGACTATCCCACTTTTAATTTTTATTGTTTGTTTATTTCTAGCCAAAGAGAATCTTTTATTTTTAGGTCTAGCGGCTTTATTTGGAGGAATGGAATCGGCTTTGTTTTGGTTTGGTTATCATGGTTTGTTTATTAAGTCTGTGAATGAACATTCTTTTGGTTTTAGCGAAGGTATCTGTCGGGCTGTTGGTATTTTAACCTTAACTATCACTCCTATCTTAGGAAGTGTCTTAGTCTTGACCTGGGGATTTTGGAGTCTTTTTATAGTGGCCGCTTTCTTTTCTCTGATTTCGGCTTTGGTGATTTCATTTTCTCCTGAAGTAAAACCGTATCGCGATGTTAGTATGTTAAGGGTTTTGGGCCTTTTTAAGAAGAATTTGAGGCCTTTTGGAGCCTATTTAGGTCACGGAGGAGAGTTTGCCGTTTATGGTAGTATTTGGCCTATTTTTTTAATTTTAGTTTTAGGTGACATTCTAAGTTTTGGTGGGGTTATTTCTGGTGGTATTTTACTTGCTTTTTTGGTGACTTTAGCAATTGGCAAATGGGTGGATAAGGCAAAGGGAAGGAGTATTGTTACTTTAGGCTCATTGCTAAGTAGTCTTTCCTGGATTTTCAGAATAGTTGCTCGTTTCCCTTTATTTATTGTTGGCGTTGATGGCCTTTATAGAATTACAGAGCAAATGTTATCTATCCCTATGGATGTCGAATCTTATAAAAAAGCCTTACGAGGTTGGGTAAGTCATGCCTTGTATTTTAGAGAAATAGCACTATGCTTGGGTTCAGTTTTAGCTTTAACTCTTTCAATTATTCTGATCTCTCTAGATTTACCTTTATGGTCTCCTTTTATAGTTGGTTTTTTTGGTAGTCTAGCTCCTATTTTAATGAGAAAAGAGCTTAAATGATAAAAAAGAAAAAAGATTTTTATTCCATTAAAGACGTTTTATCAAAAATAGATTTGAAAAAGAATAAATATATTAGTCGTGAATTTCAAGATTATGGTTATCGTTTAGCCGAGGAACTTAATGATTTAAAACGTGTAGCCTTATATATTAAATATGCTAAAGAGATGCCTCGAGGTCTTCTTGAAAAAGCTAGAAACTTTGTTAAAGATGCCAATAATGTCAAAAACCAAGCAAGCTTGTTTATGTGGAAGCTTCAGCAGTTAAAGAAAGAAATTAAAAAAAAGTAGTTTTTGTTTATTAGGTTCATAGATAGATATTAGATAGAGCTTGGTTGGGGAATATTTTTATGTTAGGCTAGAAAAGTAGACCATGTTTAAAAAAGAATTATTTAAACGTCTTTTAGTAACTTCAATCTGGTTGATTACTATTGTTTTACTGAGGTGGGATTGGCATTGGAGTTTAATCGGTTTCTTTTTAGGAGGCTTTCTAGGTGTTTTCCTTATTGAAATAGATCATTTTTTGTATGTTTTGCTAAGTAATCCTCATGAATTAACCGGTCAAAGAGTAAAAAGGTTGTTAGAACAAAAAAACTTTAAGCAAATAATCCCCTTAGTTTTTGATACCTATGAAGAAAGAAAAAGACTGGCCTTTCACAATGCTTTGTTTCAGGTTATTCTATATGCCCTTTGTTTCTTTACCATTACCTCTACAGATAATCTATTTGGCTCTAGCTTATTAATGGTGATGTCTTTGATGATTCTTAAAGATGAAATAACAGATTGGTTAAAAGATAAGGAACAAAGTCTTAATAATTGGCTGTTTTGGCCAATTAAACAAGAGATTTCTTTACAACAACAAAGACTTTTTATTGCTGTGATGGCCTTGTTTTCTTTGTTATTAAGTTTTTTATTAATTTAGTCTCTTTATCTAATTTTTTGATTAGGTTAATATAAAAAGAGAGGGAAGTGAGAAAAAAATGTTTGATTTAAAAGGAAAAAAAGCTTTAGTTACTGGTGCCTCTAGGGGTATTGGTAAAGGTATCGCTTTAGTTTTGGCTAAACAAGGGGCTGATGTGGCCGTTAATTATCGTTCCAAAGAGGATTTAGCCCAACAAGTTGTTTCTGAGATAAAAGCATTAGGAAGAGACTCTTTTGTCGTTCAGGCTGATGTTTCTAAGTCTGATCAAGTTAAGGGAATGTTTGAAGGAATAAAGAGTAAGTGGGGAAAGCTAGATATTTTAGTTAATAATGCTGGTATTCTTCAATTTGCGCCTTTTGAACAATTAACAGAAGAACAATGGGATAGCACCTTGGATGTTAACTTAAAAGGACAATTCTTATGTTCTCAAGAGGCAATTAAGTTAATGACGGACGGAGGCAGAATTATTAATATTGCCTCTATTTCCTCTGGCGGAGTAGGAGTTGGCTTTCCAACAATTGCTCATTACACAGCTTCTAAAGGGGGTGTAATTGCTTTGACAGAAAATATGGCCATAGATTTAGCGGCTAAGAATATTAACGTAAATGCTATTGCTCCAGGAGTCATTGATACAGATATGACTGATAGCATGCTCGCAGATGAGAAATCAAAAGCAGAGTTAATGGCTAGAATTGCTAAAAAAAGATTAGGTAAACCTGAAGATATTGGTGCTACTGCTGCCTTTCTGTCTTCTGATGAGGCAGATTATATTACCGGTAGTGTTATTTATGTTGACGGTGGTTGGTTGGCGGGTTAAAATAGAATATTCCAGTTAAACTCATACTAAGTTAGTAGTTGTTTGATTTTTATTTATTTTTATAAGAAAGGAAATATTATGCAATTAAATGATCAAAATTTTGAAAAAGAAGTTTTAAAATCTAATATTCCAGTCTTGGTTGATTTTTGGGCAAATTGGTGTGGTCCTTGTAAAATGGCTGGACCAGTTATCGATCAATTAGAAAAAGATTATGCTGGTAAAATTAAGGTAGGGAAGTTAGATGTTGATGAAAATCCACAAATATCGCAAAAATATGCAGTTATGAGTATTCCTACGGTAATTATTTTTAAAGATGGTAAAGAAATTAAAAGACAAGTGGGTTTTCCTGGAAAAGAAGGTTATATTAAAATATTAGAGGAGGCTTTAAAAGAATAAATGGATAACAAAATTTACGATTTAATTATTATTGGAACCGGCCCAGCGGGTCTAACGGCTTCTATTTATGCTTCAAGGTATCATCTTAATCATCTTGTTTTAGGTAGTAAAGAAGGAGGGTCTTTGAGTTTAGCGGCCGAGGTAGAGAATTATCCTGGTTTTAAAAAAATTGCAGGTTTAGATTTGGCCAATAAGATGATGGAGCAAGTTGAAGCTTTTGGAGTTGAAATTTTAGCTAAGGAAACAACGGGAATTGAAAAAAAAGATGGAGTCTTTAAAGTACAGTTTGATGGTGGCAAATTTCTTCAAGCAAAGACAATTATTATTGCCACTGGAACAGAAAGAAGGAAGTTAAATGTTCCTGGCGAAACAGAATATTTAGGGAAAGGAGTTTCTTATTGCACTACTTGTGATGGTAACTTCTTCAAAGAAAAGGTAGTAGCTATGGTTGGTGGCTCTAATGCCGCCGCTTTAGGAACCTATCATTTATCTAATATTGTTAGTAAGATCTATCTTATTTATCGAAAAAAACCACTTCGGGCGGAACCTTTTTGGCGAGAGAGGATTGAAAAAGAATCTAATATTGAGATCATTTATGAAACTAATGTAGTAGAGATTTTAGGAGATGAAGGTAAGGTTACCAAAATTAAGTTAGATAAACCTTATAAAAATAATCAAGAATTAACCTTGGATGGAGTTTTTATTGAAATAGGTGGAGTTCCAGGGACACAGTTAACTATCCCTTTAGGGGTTGATCTTGACGGGAGTGGTTTTATTAAAGTATCCTCGGATATGAAGACTAATATAGAGGGTATTTTTGCGGCTGGAGATGTGGCTAATGCTACCGGTGAATTTCATCAGATAGTTACTGCTACAGCTGAAGGTGCTTTAGCAGCTAATAGTGTTTATAAGTATTTGAAAGGAGGACAAAAATGAAAACAGATATTGATAAAGATTTATGTATTGGATGTGGAACTTGCGTTTCAATTGCTCCCAAAAGTTTTAAACTTACTGATGATAGTAAAGTTGAGGTAATTGAACCTCAGGAGGATGATGAAGTCAAAATTAAGGAAGCTATTGACAGTTGTCCTGTTTTTGCGATAAAATCGATCGATCAAGATGAGAAATAAAGGTGGAATCAATTTTTTAACTTTAATTTTAGTAGCCGCTCTAGTAGCCGCTGCTTTTTTTGTTGGTCAATTTTCAGAGAAAGCAAAAGATAATGACCCCCAAACTGTTCCACAAGCAGTTCAGGAAGAAGAAGGTCCAATAGTTTTAGGACAGGCAGAATTTGATTTAATTATTGAAGGAGCTCCCGCTACTAAAGGGGATGAGAACGCTTCTATAACTATAGTTGAATTTTCTGAATATGAATGTCCTTTCTGTAAACGTTATGTAGATGAAACTTATGAACAGATTTTTGAAGAATATGGGGATAATATTTACTACGTTTTTAGAGATTATCCATTACCTTTTCATAATCATTCTCAAGAAACAGCTGAAGTAGCCAGGTGTGCTGGGGATCAAGGAAGTTATTGGCCAATGCATGACATGCTTTTTGAAGGAAGAGATGAGTGGGCTGAAGAGACAGAAATTACCTCGACTTTAACAAGTTATGCTAAGAGCTTAGGGTTAGATACCCAAGCATTTAATTCTTGTTTATCTTCCGGCAAATATACTCAAGTGGTTAAAGATGATCTAGCCTTGGGAGATAAGGTAGGAGTAAGTGGGACACCAAGTTTTTTTGTCAACGGAGTAATGTTGGTTGGAGCTCAACCATTTGAGAGCTTTAAAGCTCTTATCGAGTCAGAATTAAACAAATAATGTTATCATATTTAAAGAATGCTTTTAGAACTGCTGCAAAGTCAAGATCCGGGTGCATTAGGACCGATCAACTTCTTAAAACATGCTCTTTACTGGGCTGTTAACCAGGGTTTTCCTCTAGAATTTTTAGTTTTGATTTTACTTTTACCTCTAGCCGTTTCTCTAGTTGTTCTATTAAGGTATCTTGTTGGAATACAAGGTTTGGGTATTTTTACTCCAGTTATGATGGGGGTTATATTTTTAAATACCGGTCTTATACCTGGTATTGTAATTTTTCTAATAATTCTTCTTTTTGAAATTTTAGCCATTTATCTTTTAAGAAGGTTCAAGATTCATTTTAGGGCCAAGATGTCCTTGGTTTTGTTAATGATTTGTTTTTCCTTTTTCCCTCTATTGATTTTATTCCAAAGGCTTAATTTTCAACCTATTTTTAGTTCTGCTTTGACTTCTATTTTAGTTTTAATTCTTTTAGGTGAAAATTTAGCTGAAACCCAATTTAGAAAACCACCACAAAAGATTACTAAGATAACGATTGAGAATTTAATCTTGGCTACTTTATCATTTTTTATTCTAAGTTCTTACTTTTTGAGGAAAATGGCTATTTTATATCCAGAATTAACCATTTTAATTGCTTTATTAGCTAATATTATAGTTGGTCGTTTTACAGGTTTACGCTTGCTAGAATACCGTCGTTTTAGAAAGTTACTTAAAAAATAAATGGCAAAAGCTTCTTCTATTTTAGGCCAGAATGCACGTAATCATCTTTTTCTGTCTTGCAATAAGAAAGAGGGGAAAAGGATTGCCAATTCTAAACTTTTGACAAAAAAAGTTTTAAAAAAGCATGGCTTACCTACTCCTGCGGTTTTGGCTGTTCTCAGAACAGATAAAAAAGTTAATAATTTCGTTTGGGAAGATTTGCCTAGTAACTTTGTTCTAAAACCTTCCCAAGGTTATGGTGGAGAAGGGGTGATTATTATTAAAAAGAAGGCTAAATGGGCTGGGGAATGGTATTTAATGGATAATTCTATTATTAATACCCAAGATTTAAAATTTCATGCTTTGGAGATTCTTTCTGGCAGATTTAGATTACACAATGTTCCTGATACGGCTTTTATAGAGGAAAGAATTAAAATTCAAAAGATTTTTACTAGATATGTTTATCATGGAGCTCCTGATATTAGAGTTTTAGTTTTTAATAAGGTTCCTGTGGCCGCTATGTTACGCTTGCCGACGAGGGAGTCAGAAGGAAAATCTAACCTTCATCAAGGAGCTATAGGGGCAGGAATTGATTTAGCAACAGGTATCACTACTTATGGGATTGTGAATGGGCAATTTATTAAATATATTCCTGAAACAAAAAGAAAAATTAATGGTTTAAAAATTCCTCATTGGAATGAGATTTTAAAACTTGCTGGTAAGGTTCAAGAAGCAATTCCTTCCCTGGGGTTTTTAGGAGTAGATATTATTTTAGATAAAGATAGGGGACCGATGATTCTAGAATTAAATGCTCGACCTGGGTTAGAAGTTCAAGTTGCCAATATGGCTCCTTTAAGAAAAAGATTGGAAAGGGTGGAAGATCTAGAAGTAAAGGATGTTGATCATGGAGTCAAAATTGCTAAGGCTCTTTTTGCTGAACGCTTTGCTGATCGTGTCATGGCAGAAGAGGGGATAAAAATAGTTAATACTTGGGAAAAGATAAGGCTTTTAGATAAAGATAAGAAAAGACATGAGATAAAGGCAAAGATAGATACAGGGGCTTGGAGAACCTCAATTGATGAAAATTTAGCCAATGATTTAGGTTTACTTAGGCCAGAGAATGTTTTATGGTCTAAAATCTATAAAAGTGGATTAGGTGTACAAGAAAGAGAAGTTATTGGTTTAAATTTCTACTTGGCTGGCCGGAAGATTAAGACAATTGCTAGTGTGGCTAAAAGAAGTGATCTAAGAGCGCAAATGATTATTGGCCGTCGTGATTTAAGTGATTTTTTAGTTAAACCTAGGAAATTTTAAAAAATCTTCATTTATATTCCTTTAGATGTTAAAATTCAATCCATGAAGAAAAAGAAAGTAGCCGTAGCCATGAGTGGGGGTGTTGACTCTGGTGTAGCGGCCGCTTTATTAGTTAAAGAAGGCTATCAATGTGCTGGTTTTCATATGGAATTGTGGAGTGAAAGAAAAGAAAAAGGTTTTAGAAATAAATGTTGTGATTTTGAATCATCTAGAGCTGCTTTGCGAACAGCTCATAAATTAAAAATTCCTTTTTATACGATTGATTTAAAGGATATTTTTAAAGGAAAAGTCGTTGATTATTTTTTAGAATCCTATGCTTGTGGTTTAACTCCCAATCCTTGTATTAAATGCAATAAGTTGATTAAGTTTGGGGCATTATTAGATTATGTTAAGAAAAAAGGATATGATTATTTGGCCACAGGTCATTATGTAAAGGTTAAAAAAGATAAAAATGGTTATCAGCTTTTGGCTGGAGTGGATAAGACAAAAGATCAATCTTACTTTCTTTACAATTTTAATCAAAGGCAGTTGCCTTATCTTCTGTTTCCCTTGGGAAAATATAAGAAAAAAGATGTTGTTTATATGGCCAAAGAGATGGATTTACCAGTGGCCAATAGGCCTGAGTCACAAGAGATTTGTTTTTTTTCAGAAAACGATTATCGTCCCTTTTTAAAAAGAAATTTAGATAAAGAAATTAAATCTGGGGAAGTAGTGAATGTCAAGGGGAAAGTGATTGGGTTTCATTCAGGTATACCATTATATACTGTTGGACAGAGGCATGGCTTTACTATTAGTAAGGGGCAAGCTTCTAATTTGCCGCCTTTTTATGTTATTGAGAAAAAAATGAAGACCAATCAATTAGTGGTTGGTTTTGGTAAAGAAACAGAAAGAAAAGAATTTTTTCTAAAGGATATTAATTGGATTAATCTTGTTAAATTTAAAGGAAAAGGTTTTAAAACAAAACTAAAGGTTCGTTATCAGGGGGAGTTATTAAAAGCGAAGGTTTTAAGACAAGATGAGAAA
>Ga0075125_10000032_pt1 | contig 45963 bp, 55 predicted proteins | sample AntAceMetag02UKN_FD_69810 | JGI IMG/M metagenome (GOLD analysis project Ga0075125, IMG submission 69810) | Saline lake microbial communities from Ace Lake, Antarctica - Antarctic Ace Lake Metagenome 02UKN | ecosystem: Environmental > Aquatic > Non-marine Saline and Alkaline > Saline | place... | reverse complement strand
TCACTGTTCACTGTTCACTGTTCACTGTTCACTGTTTACCGTAAAAAGAGCCATCACCAAAATGACATGACGTCGATTCGGTGATGGCTCTCTGTGACTCACGCCGTCTACTGACGGCCCTCAATAAGTTGTTGTATTATGTCGGCGGAAGTGGCTCATAGTCGCACTTCGTTCATCTCGATCTCTGGCGTTTCCACCGCATGTTCGCCTACGTACACCTTGTTAAACGGGCGCATCTTCACCTCCACTGTATACATCGGTCGCAGTGGGTAGTTAGCGCGACTGACGTACGTTGATGGTCCGGACTTGTACGTGAACACGTACGCACCCCAATTCGCTACGTGTTTGTCATAAACCAACGGTTCATGTAGCAGCTTCCCACGCGATTGCAGGAACATCATAGGTATAGGCGGATGGATATGGAATGTATGTGAGTGCCCTGTTAGGATCACATCAGCTTCCTTGTCAGCTGCCAGTCGATAAAGCCTATTAGGCTCAGCTCCTGACGTGCGACCACCACCATGCCCGTGACATATGAACACACGAACTATTGCTGTTTGGGATTGCTTCCCCGACTTAGACTTGGGGTTCTTGTCAGCGTAGCTACGGCGAAACTTCAAGCGCAGGAACGCGCAGTCAGTCAAGTCATCCACACCCATGAACTCACACAACGACCTTTGATGGTCCCGGTTGTGGTGCTTCATAATGGCGTACTCGTGGTTCCCTTCTATCATACCGATACATTTGTCTCTGATCGGTTCGACGATCTGCAAGAACCGCGTCCGTTGTGCGGCCAACATGTCCTTGATATTCTTACGTACCTTCTCAGCCCCGCCTGTAAGCATCCAGTTCGGAAGCGTGTCGGGATCGAAGCGTTTGGTGTCATTGAGAATCACTGCATCGCAGTTACCCGTGATTGTGACTTGACCGTCCTCTAGTGATACCCAACTACCTGATTTGGTAACAGGGCACCATGCTGATTCTCGGCCGTCATCTTCTATCACCAAATCCGTAACAGTTACATGTTTGCTTCTACGTACGACAGAACATACCATTACACCGTTCTTGTTAGGTTTAGCAGGCGATAATCTTTCACCTAATAAAGTTGCTAGTATCTGAAACGCTTCAAGTACAGGTCCTGGTTTTTGTGAGAATCGCCATCGACCTTCGTACCAACCTTCCGCCTTTAACATTGCGTCAAACATAGCTTGCCTAGCTTGTTGTGATATCGAACACACAAGACCTGGCATTGCTGCCTTAATACCGTTCTGTGATATACCTAACCGATCCAGAATAGCACGTAAATCACTAGAGCGTACATGGAACAGCGAACCATCATCGTATGCTTTCTCACTCGTCATGTAATCACCAAGCTCGTTACGTATTTCTGTAACGTATGGTTCCTTACTCTGAAATATACTGGCTTGAATTGAACCAGCCGTTTTATGCGTACCGTCAGTAACCAGCCACGCTAACAGTTTGGCTTCTTTGTCAGTTAACTTGGTTGTGGTTATATCTTCCATCGGCGCAGCTATCAATATTCGATGACCTTGTTTAAGATTTTTGGTCTTAATCTTAGTCACGCTACTTTCTTGTCCGTCACGTCGACTACGATGACCATCTTGTACTAGCCATCCGTGATCAGGCGTACATCTCGTGGTAAACGTTGTGTTTGACATACGTTTGAACGGCTGGTTTGTCGTTAAATATATACCAGTTAGCGGCTCCCATACCAATGTTTTAGCGTGAAACGACGCTATTAATTCTCCCGGAATTACATCGTGCCACAACTTAAAGCCAGATTTGCACAGAATCTTAGCATTTAGTGATCTACAGTAATCTCCACCACCGAGCCAATACGCATTCGTCTGTTTCTTGATACGTGCGACCATTCGTCGTAATTCATTCTCAGCACAGTTAAGTGCGCCGATGTGTGTATCGCCCAGTGCATACAGATAGAATTCTTCCGAACGCGATTTGCATTCGATAACGATTTCCTTTGTCCTCATGCCTGTCCTCCATTGTAGCGTCGCAAGTAAGAATAAGCGACGCGCCGTTACTCAGTACGGCCAAACCAAATATGGTTTAGCCGTCAGTATCATGTGGCGAGTTAACGCCTACCAGTATGTTATAACCTGTACTACGGCCGTATTAAACGCAGCCGTTGTCTTCGCTCAAGCACTCAACGAGCTCTGATATTGGATAGAGCTCAGTGCAAGGCACCATTACGATGGGCAGCTTAGTCTGAAAGCTGGGAGGCTTTGCAGTTTGCTGTGCGTTACCAACGTTACCGGTGTTTGCCCATCCAGCTACTTCCACTTCTGACACAGACGGTAAGACACCGTCGATCACCTGACCGCGCACGAATACACCAATGACGTAATGTGCGTCTAAGCGTGGGTCCGTACGCAAGAGATCCCGTGGCAGGATCATATTCTTGTGCATGATGTCACCACGCTTAATGAGTGATGTCGCCGCGGATACTCCGATCACCTTATTGTTCCTGTCTTCACCTACGTACGATGCGCCGAATTCACGCGCCGCCCTGAGCTGCATTTGGAATACATCAGGTGTGACACCCAATAGTTCACCAATAGCCGCTTCACCGATAGCTGTGAATTGTCCAGTCAATGGCTTCTTCACGTAGCTTGGTGGCGGCATCTGTTCATGCGCGGATAATCGCGCACGTTCTAACATTAACCGCATGATGTGTCTTGCTTCTAACATATATCATCCCCTTCTGTTACAGGACCGTTTTAGCAGGTGTCTTGCGCTGTTCCGCTTGTGCGGGTATCGGCGCTCCGACCACCTGATGACCTGGCCATTTCGCAATTCGTTGTTGTATTGATTCTGGGGCGAACTTGGAACAGTGCGGCAGCTCAGTAGAACTCAGCGCCTTGGCTGGAAACTTCTCTAAGCACATGTTCACTGCCTCCTCTAACGTCAGGTGTTTGTACACCTGTGCTACACGGCTATTCTTGGAGCAGTCAAAGAACTCCAATTTAGCACGATCGAATACGGGCTTGAGGCGTCTTAGTTCCCGGACCAAACTATTGTAGAGGTCCAAGTTCCATTTGCGTTCAAGATCTCCGAAACTCGTCTCGTGCGCATACATGTCTCCGCCGTGCTGTTCCTGATCGGGTGTGTCCGACTTAGCAAAGCCAAAGTCAGATCCACCGAGGATAATACGACGAATTCCCAATTGGTACAAGATATGAATGCCCACGAAGAGCGTGTTACTGTACCAGGGCACACCGCGTCTTGACGCCAAGTATTCATCCCAGGAGACGTTATCCTCTGGGAGATAGAAATACATGTTTGGCATCTCACGATAGTGTTTGTCGTTATACTTCGCGTCCAGCTTGGTGCGCGCATGTGCCGCATTCCCAAACTTCATTATCTTAGGGTCCAGTAGGATCCTGGGCTCATAGCATTCGGGCCTATCACCGCTCACCCACATCATGGGCTGGAAGTGCAGGGCCGCGTTATTCATGGCCATCGTGATGACACCGCGCTCAGCTAAGCGTTCTACCGTTTGTTCCTTTAACGACGGTGCACCGCCTAGTAGTAAGGCTGTCTGTCCATAAAACGTATCAAACATGTCAGCTACTCGCTTCTGCCCGTTACGGGTATAGTGCAAGAAAATCATCTATTACCTTCCATGTGTTATTTGTATGCGCGTAACCATTCTTTGCCAAGCTCTGTAATCGTATACGTGCGCGTGTGCTTGTGGTCGGTCCAATTATCTTTCCGCCTCAACTTACGCAGAATCAATCCGCGTCGAGCCAACGTCAATCCCGTCACACTACCCCACATCCTGCACTTGTTATGCGTGATTTTACCGTCGCGGGGGACGTAGATGCCAGAATCCACTGCAAAGCGCCCCATGTCGAGCGCGCACAGTGGATTCGTACTATTGTTTACGTAGTGAAGTATCCAATAGATGACCTTGCTCGATATCTTACGGTTATGATCTGAACCATATCGGAACTTTGGCGTGGAGACATTTTTTGCAGTTGGCACAACCACTCTCCAGTTCAAGTTTACCTGTGTCTACAGGACATGTTCGTAACTGCATGTCCGTGATCCAAGAGAGGTCCCGGGTGGGTTCTCCGAGGAGCTTACGGATCTGGTTGCGCCCCTCTAAGATTGTAACTGCTCTATCTTTGTGTTTGTCGAAATCGTTTTCGTGATTCATGTAGCATATTTGAATGTTGTGCTTGAGTCCATAGTCTTCTATGATACGTGTTGCCTCTTCAAATGCGACGAGGCCGGTTTGCACGTTCACTGGATCTAGGGACAGGTACACTGCTAGGTTGACTACACCAACCAACTGGGGGAGTATGTCGAAGCTTCTGGTGTAGATCCAGAAGTTGATATCACTGTTATGTTTTACTGCTGTGGCTATCGCTTTGGCGTATGTCTTATCAAACACATCCCCTGCCCAATGTAGACGATAGTATGTGTGGGGTGGTGTTCCAGTCTTCTTCGACCGACGTGCTTCGGCGGCTCTGAAGCGCTCGAACTCGGCGTTCAGTAACTCAACCATTTGATCGTATTCGTTGTCCGTACCTTGACAGTCGTACAGAACTTTCGTGTTGTGTGTCAGGATACCTCTAATGCCAGTGTAACACCGCATTAGGCTATCGACGTAACACACGCATGTCTTGCGGCCAGGTGCCTTATGCCAGCATCCACCCGTACCTGTTGTCGCACCCGGACACGTACCTTCCAGCCCTGGTAGGAGCCCGAACGTGTTCTTCTGCGTCTTATAGAACCGGGTCTTCCGGTCACAACTTGCTTTGATCATACTGCTGCTTCCTGTTCAAATGCGTTATCCGGCTCAGGTATCAGTTCCATCTCTAACGAGGAACCAACCGATATTGGATTTTGCATACCTGTATCAAGTAGCTTGGCGTATTGCTCTTTGTTTATCGTTACCCCAATGCTCACGGCACTGGTGGTCTTTGCTAGTATCGCTGTGTGCTTGTTGTTCTTCTTGAAACAACACGGAGGCCACAGTTGAGCGATGTGCTCCAGTATGGTCATGGGGCGCACAGACTGCGCTACCCACGTACCTCCTGGGAATACATCACCGTTCTTATCTGGGCCACCGATCTGACGCTTCTCAAGTACGACAACAAGGCGTTTCTCAACCTTATGTTTCATGTACCGATCATCCTCAGGATACGTTTGAACTTTCCAATATGCACGCTGATGTCTTCCCACGACGCCCACAGTTGAGCGTTAGCAGCAAGTTTAGCACACATAACTGTATCGTTCTTCAAACGGTCCACGTGACCCAACACCTCATCGAGGTCGTCGAACAGCAGCGCATTCACGCCATGTTCTAAGCGGTCAGCGAAGACGGATCTTCGCTCACAGATCACGGGTTTACCAAGAGCCATGGCCTCAACCACCAGGCGCCCGTAAGGCTCATGATAGTTCGGGTCACAGGCGTAGATCAATGCGTCGAAACGCACAGTGTATTGGATACCACCGGTCGGCCTCACAGCACAGTACAATGCGCGTGCCGGCTTTACGGTTCTCTCGTGGTCCAACGCCAGCTGCATACCGGGGTGCCGATACTTGGGTAGCGTGGTGACGTAGAATTGCACATCACGAGGCAACTGATTCAGCAGCTGCATGATGAGCCTACATGGATACTTGTTCTCGATACCGCTGGTGATCAGTCCCACCGAGAAAGGGTGTGGCGGCCCCACAAGTCGTCGCAACGATCGGGTCTGTACCAAAGGTGGTAGTACCCATTCAGGATCAAGCTTGATGTCCTTACCGTCGCGGTCATAGCGTGTGGCATACTCAGAACATGCCACCGTGAAGTCAGGCTTCACATCCGGATCCCAGCGCCCATACGAATAGTATAAAGATGGTATGGACTCTCCAATGTTCGGATGGTCAACCACGTTGTATAGGATGGCACCTGTGTAATCGCTATCAGCCAGGGTCTCTGTCGTAATGCGATCAACCTGTACCACCTCTAAGCCTGCAGCCTGCGCTTGCCAGATGGTCATCTCGTCCCATTCTGCCATCGGAGTCTCATGCAGCAACGTGTGCCTGTAGTTCTTGAGCTCCCCGGTCAGCTCTGTGATCATGTTGTATATACCGCACACTTCAAGGCGTGGCATCACATGCACTAGGTGATCGCGGGGAGCGTCAAGAATACGTCGTTGATTGTCACTTACTTTCATGCCGGCTCAGAAGCTGTTATCCGTCAGATTGATAGCGAACAACGAGGACGCAGCAGGATTTGGCTTAGGTGTATGCTTCTTAGCCGTCTCGTCCTTCTGTGCCGCCTTTAGTTTGGCAGCAAGCTCCTCGCTCTCCTTTACCAGCTCTTTAGGATACTCCCAACTACAACGTGGCGTGTAGGTCGTTACCATAGCAATGCTCTGTATAGGCCATTGCTTCTGCTCTTCGTTGGCCTTCCGCATAGCAGCGAACTCGTCGTTGGCCTGAAGACGTACACGGCTACGCATACACTCCACGAATGATTCGGCACGTTTAAGCCAGCAGCTCAACTCCAACGCAGTCATGCCCTCAAGCTCCTCGGCCGGCAGTGTGCCGTCAAGGATGCTGAGTACTTTGTGTAGTGGCTCCAGGTTGTCCTTCGTCACTGCTTTTATGTCAATCATAGCTCTACCTTTCGACTTGTTGGAAGCGGTTGTTGCTCCCATAGTACGTGTAAATCATCTTTACCCAACTGCTTTAACGTGGCCTCGTTAGGCTTGATGAATATTTGAAACGTTGTATCTATGGGGAACTCTAACGCGGTTCTTGCCATAGCCAGCACATATTCGTCGTGCAATCCTCCAGGTAAACCTGGATACTCTGCCTTCAGCTTTGTAGCCAATTGATCCGGATCAAGATCTGGAATATCAGCTACTTTAGCGTATGGTGCTCGCTTAAAGCTAGTGACGCTCAGGAAGACATTCTCTAGCGTAGAAGGATACCAGGGCACTACTGGTTCTCCAGCAGGTGCCCATTTAACCAGTTCAGCCTCAAGCTTGCCTTCAGCGTTCTGTAAGTTAGTGCGCAACTGTTCAAGTTCTTCCCCTTGAACCGGATCGCACACAGCTATTCGCTCTCTCAGTGTGACACAACCTGAGGTTAACTGATCAATCTCTGTCATCTCTGGACAGACGCTGACAAGGTAACGCATCAGCCCTTACCGCCAACTAACGGCTGACCCCGTGGGTCAACAAGGCCACCTTCGGATTGATCCTCGGGGAACTTAAGCCCACGCTGTGAACGCATATTGTCCTTGTAGCTAGCCGCCTGGTTAGTGGCCGAGGCCCCAAGCATGACCAGATCTTCGGCCGTGACTTCCAGTGTCTCGTTGACAAGACCGAAACCAGCCGGTTCTGCGTCGCCGAATATCAGTGTTACGATGCCGCCCTTGAGGGGCGATAGGTCGAACAACTGTGCTGTCAGGGCTGCGAGCTGCTGTATAGCCTGCTGAGGAGTCACGTAGCGCACGCGTAGTTTAGCGATCACCTCAGCTAGAGTACCCTCAGCTACGACAGCTATAAGGGTCTCTCCGTCGAGCTCAGTGTCAGGCTTGACTGCGACACCATCAATTTTCTCAGGCGGCAGCACGATCGAAAGCTGCGTTTCCAGGTCACGTTCCTTTTTGTTGACGAGCGTGACTAGATGCCGGAGTAATGCTGGGATACTTCTAAAGACCTCTTCGGTCTCTGTGATATTCCCGTCATCATCCTTCCACTGGACAAGAGCCTTAGCTGCCATCTGCACAACTGGCCCCTTCTCCTCCTGCGGTTCAGACGCCTCTTCCTTGGTCTGAGGTTCGGAGCTTTCGGGTGTGGCTTCTTTTTCGTCGTTCATATTTCTTCCTTTGCTGTGATGTAGTGCAGCCACATGGCAAACCCTTCATCATCTGTTGCCGTGATATGTAAGCGTACTGTACCCGTGACCACACGGCAATCGCTTAACACGCTGTTAGTGCCTTCGAGTAATTCACGTATTGTTTCTGCGATATCTTCTGTGACAACGCCTGCTTCCTGTATAATGAAATCAGGCGCGTAGGTGCCAACACGTAATCGACTAAACGTAAATCTTCCGACCTTGTCGTTGATCACTCCCGTGATGTCGCGTTTATCCCACCTGGAGTACAACGTATCATCGTTCAGTTTTGGATGCGTATGTATCGTGTGATACAGATACGTAGTAGCTATTGAGGCAAGCGCCGCGTCACAGAACTCGTTGCGTACGAGGCACTGGAGCAGGGACACTCTGAGGTTTGGCACTGCATGATTGGGAAGGGGCGGTGGGCCCGATTCCGATGTTGGGCTTGATTTTGAGTCGGGATAGCACTTCATTTCGTGACAGTTTTGTTGCTTGGCTGAGGTCGGGGAGTTCGATTGGTCGTTTGGCATCTTGTTCCTTCGTTGGTTTGAGTTCTGTACCAAGTGGTAACTTATCCTGCATACCCTCTTGACGCAATATTTCCTGAGTTGCAGCACCTATATTGTGCATACAGTGTTCAGCAAATACCTTGCCAAGAGGCGTCATCCCGATCACCATCACACGAGGTTGTGCCCCGCCTTCTGGAAAGTTCACCTTGGTCAAAAAGTCGCGACCTTCAGTGGGCAGCAATCGGGCTACTGCATCGAATATGTAACCCAATGCTTGCAGTTGTTTAGGACTTAGGTTGTTCGGTGCCATCGATTGTCTCAACTACGCTCTTACCACTGGGATCCTGCTCGATATTCAGCGGAATCTCTTGGATCACACTGCTATCAGTCGTAGCAGCTGGCCCTGTACCGCTCTCTAACGCCTGCCAACCATCCTTGATGGTCTGCATCTCTTCGTCGTTAGGGAACAGCTCCATGCCCAGAATGCCGTACGTGAACAGCAAATCAGACACCTTGCGTGCTATGCTGTTTCGCAAAGCTAACAACGCGGCCGGCGGATCCAGATCGAATGGATCATAGCTGACATCTGTGACTGCACACAGGCCAACCTGACGGAATGTCGTGGTCAGGCTACGGATACCATGAATCCGCATGAACCCTGTTGCTACTTGGGCGCCGAACTCTCGACTCCGTTGGACAGCAGCCGGTACCGGATTTTGCTGACCCTCTTGCGGCTGGAATATTTGCACTCGTGTTCTCATATCTTAACCCCCCTTACTCGGCTTTCTTGAGCTCAAGTTTACCGTCAGCTTTGAGCTTTATTCTGTATCGTGATATTGTGTTCTCAACAACGAACTCATCACCGTCCATGTGGCCTTCGACCACGTGAAAATGCGGACCCATACTCTCCTTACTGTAGAAGATAGGATCAAGCACAATCTTGCCACCGTCCTGGTTGACAAGTTCCATGTCACCGTCACTAGGCATTAGAATGCGCAGCTTGGGCTCTGTTACAGTTACTTCGTCTTTGTCCGTAGCCATGGCTACTCTCCTGTTGTGTGTCTGTATTCCTTGTACCCCGCGGTACCTTCGTCGTAGATCTTCTTGACCTTACCGTCCTTGACCTTGGCCCTGGGCCGTTTAGGTGCTCTAGAATCCCACTCCCCCGGCTGCTGCAGCCAGTGGTGGTAGGCGCCTAGGTACATGCTCATGGTGTTACCCAGCATGTTAATCGCATCGTAAACGTCGTCCTGATCCTCGTCTGCTATGAGCTTCATGAAGAAGCTGTGGAACAGCGCGTTGACCGGTCCGCTATCAGCCTTAGCCCAAGCCCAGCCAGTGTCATCCAGCGTGTAGTGCAGCTGCATCTCAGGCAGTACGATCATACGTTGAGTAGCCTCAACAGCCAGTGGTATGACGTCAAATGTCTCACCGTCTAACTGGAAGACGAACGCACCCTCTAACTGCCACGTAGCTTCCTGAAACCACGGATCGAATCCAGGTCCCGTGTAATCGATATCCACGCAGAACCTGTGTGATCCTGGGTAGATCGGCGTGTTTGGTGCAAACAAGCAGAATGACGTATCTGGCCAATCAATGATTGTCGGTGGTAATGGCTGAGGTTCTGTCTCCTTCCAGCCACACCACCTATGTGGCACCGGTTGAACGTCCTGCACCACAGCAGCCATCTCACCAAGCACCGGGAGATTGACGTTGTGGACACAGGTGGATACGAAGTGGTCGAGTAGTGTACGGTTTGCCGTGGTCATGCTTGCATCCTTCCCCACGTAGCGATACAGGCAGCGTCTGCCATGCCGTCGTGATAGATGACCTTGCGAATACCAACGTCAAGGTCAATCAGTGGGTACCGGTTCTTACAGAACTGTATAGCCGCTACCTTGTCTTTCTTAGTGCCACCTAGTATGGCAGCCTTCCAGATTCTCGGACCCACGATTACCATGGGGAAATTACGCGTCCTTATGATGCCCTTGAGCATACCATAGGTGTCGCCGGTGCTGAAGTTGCTGACGCCACCCTGTTTAGGGAACGCCTGCTGTCGCTCAATGTATACGGCTTTGATGACAGCATCTTCGAGCAATGTATCGAACCAGGCGTTGACGCCGTCAATACATAGCTCGGTCTTCGAACCCCCAGCCTTACCCTTAATCACTGGCATTATATTAGCGCGCTGACAACTATCACCGATCGCAGATAGCGCACCTGTTTTACCAGGATCAACTCCCACACTGACTTGTTCCTTCGTCATTCGTTTCCGCCTCCCTTTCGTTTTCTGCCTCCAGATAGGTCCTATACACTTCTATGTCCCTAGCTGTCAAGGCGTTTCCGGCCTCTCGTTTAGCGAGCACCTTGGCAAGACTCTTCGCTTTAGCGGCAGCACCAATCTTCTTGTTGTGCGCCGTTGTCCGAGCTTTGCGTTCCCGTACGCATGAATCCCTCGTAACCCCGCGGCTCGTGTATTCGTAAAAAATAGTACCACGCTTAATGGTTGCGTGTATAGCATCAAGTTGCTCGTTATATTCTATCCATTCTAGATGTTGCGCCTTGCCCTCGTCCAGGCGCTCTCTAGGCTCCCAACCTGCAGGTCGCATCGGAGCTCCCCGTGTCTTATGGTTGATCATGAGACAATCACGGCAGGGTAACGGTTTGGTTTCAGCAAGCAACTTTCGTAACTCATCGCTTTCCAACCAATCCTCTACATACCAACGTACCTGCTTGCCGTTATCATCCAGTAGTGACGGCTCCCCTATCTCGTCATGTGTCTGCTTCAGATACGCGCCTAATAAATCGGGTGCCAACAGATCAAGCGGATTGACCATGTAACATATGGGAGTATCCTTCTGCTTGAAATTGTTTACCCCCAACATCTGATGTGTTATGAAATCTACCCCGGCCCACCCTGGTAGGATTACGGCTGATGGCTTACAGCACCATCGATCGCGCTGACTCCAGTCTCGTGTGCCTTTTTCAAATCCGTACGGATGTGGCTCAATGAATACACCAGCAGAAGCGACTATCAACGTCTCGTCGACACGTAAAGCCTCTCGTCCATCCCACGGAATCCGTAACATAGGGTTACCGTACGTACTCGATGACTTCAACTCAATGCCGTAATGCTTGAAGTCTGGTTCCCCTGGATTACCATCTTCACGTTCACTAACGTCAAACGGTATACCATAGGCCCACGCGAATACCTGCTCGCTGACATAGCGCTGGAAGTTACCAGCCGCCTTGGCCCTAGTCGCGCCCGGTCCTTTTGCCATAGAACGTTTGTGGTCAGCACGCTGATGTGCCAATGCGTGTGCAGACTCCAGTATCTTCCAGCCCAGCGTCCAACGTGTTAGGTCTACGATCCACGGACCCTTGGGTCGTAGGAACTCGCCTGTAGATGTGAGCCTACCTACACGTTCCAACGCTGGTACTGCCGTCGATCGCCAGTACTCATTACAGTTGCGTATGGCCGGCGTCTCTTGCATCAGGATCAGATGATCGTACCGATTAGCGCAGGCGGGGGCAGCTATTGCCGTATCCCAGCATTTGAAGCCACCCCGACGTACTTTACTCTTAGCACGCAGATCACCATCTATCAACTGTTGTGGTGGCGTACGTAATAGCGTACTCCATGGCTCCCGCATAAGATCACCAATCAAATGTGCGTACTGGTATTCGAACTCATCGAATGGTGCAGATTTACACACGTGAGGTGCGGTCGGGGTACATAGGTTCCCCGGCCCGTCCGTCAGCAGGTGCTGTCGGTAGTTACAGAAGCCCTGGACCAGCTCTTTAGTCCAGGGCGCTATGATGTTTGCGAACCTAGGGTTCATTTCGGTTTAGGCCTTACGAGCGCTAGTACTTTAGCAGCCATGCCTTCCCACTTAGTGTGAAGGCATGCCTTGTCATCGATGTACAGGTCAGCCGGTGGTTTGTTGAAACATACCCCATCCACTGGAATGTTATGAAACTCCAGGTAGTTGGCTATGGCTCCAGTTCCATTACGGTACCCACACCGAGTTGAATGTACCAGGATCATCACACCAGCATCACGTAATTGTTGTATTTGCTCTGCGGCTTCAGGAAAAGGCTCACCGGTAATGGTAACGAAACCTTCGTTTTCCCAGCCGGGATATCTGTTTATAACCCCATCAAAGTCGAGGCAGACTATGTGGTGCTTCATCATGTATTATTTCTCCTCTTCAAATAGTGCTGGCTCAAACGCCCGGTAAATGTCCGGTTGCGTTGCCAGCAGAACTGTGTGTTCGTCCACAAGACGTTCGTACTCGTGATCGTACACCCCGTCATGTCCCTTACCCATTACTACTCCTCCAAGTGTTCCTTAACAGCGGGATCAGCGAAAGTACTGTCGATTTTGTCTTTCATTTGCTGTTTGATTTCTTCAACTGTTCCGGTGAAACGTACTGCGGGTATGATCCAGCGACCTTCAGTGCCGATTACCATACCATCAATCTTGTCAGCTACCACGCCGATGCTAGCTAAGTCTTCGTCTGTACCGAAAAACAAAGCCGAAGTAAGTTGTAACACGCTTAGCCATCGCTACTATCTCCTGTTTACTGTTGAAGTTGCCTATGTGGGCAAGTTTCCTCGCTAAGAAACCTACCCACACAGGAATGTAGTCCTAGCTGGACTTGTGCATCATCAGGGTAGCCTCATGGTTGGGACCCTGGAGTAGCGCGCCTACCGTGCCTGGAACGAATGTCACCGGGATGCTATATAGCCGGTTACCTTCGGCGATTATGGTCTGTCGGACTTTGTCTGACAACTTCACATCACCCACGTACCAGTTGCAGGTTTCAAGGTCTATCCGCGGATAGATACGCTTGTACTCCCGCAGTATACGAGACATCACGAATGACGCCACCTGTGACGCAGATGACTCACCGTTAAGCGAGTTATCCTTGATCCAGCTTTTGAGCGCCCAGCGTGCGACCGGCCGGCCGTGTGCTGAGATCTGCCTGGAGGGTTCAGCGCCCACCTGCTGCCACTCGGAGGTTGGAAATGTCTTACCCTTCCATTGGTGCTGACGCTTACCCTTCTCGGGGGTCACGTTGTAACGCTTGGACATCTCTTCAGTGACGTCGTCGATCGTGATGGGACCGTTGGCCCCAAGAGTACGAGCGATACGCTGAGCCACCTGCACATACCCAGCATGCTTGTCAGCTGCCAGGTCCTGCTTGAGGTTGCCTTCACCCTTGCCCTTCTGAGCGTCCATGCCCTTCTGGGTATTTTGTGTCCGTAGGTCAGCAACCTGCCCGTCAAGCCCTGGTGCTTTGTCCTTTAACGCCTTAGGCCACGTACCCGCCGCAATCATGTCAGTGCGCGTCTGACCATAGCTGGTACGAGCCTCGTCCCTTTTCCACTTCCATGTGTTACAGGTTTGTTTTACGAACTCATCACGATTGCCTGCACGGATGGCCAGTTCCCGAATGTTAGTCTTGGTAGCGTTGTGCTCCAAGGCGCTCTCCAACTGTTTGATCAACTCACCGTACTTTGCCAGCTGGTCACGTATGTCATCTTCGGGCATTGACTGCACTGCACTGACAAAGGCCTTAGCTGCGAGTTCTGAGCATATACCTTCGTCTGTGATCTGCTCCACTGCTATATTCGGAAAGCCACCTTTGATCTGATCCTTGACAGCTGTGAACCAGAATATAGCTTCGTTATAGCGTGGATGCTTCTGCAGTGCTTCCACTGAGTCACTGAGTGGTACAGGTGTAGCCGTAGGTGTAGCCGGAGGTGTGGCTGCCTGTTCCGGTTTTAACTGTTCTGTTTGTCCTGCTAACGGGAGTGTCTGTTGCTGTGTTGTATGGGTCACGGACGGCACAGTCACGGATGGTACAGTCACGGGCGGCATAGCTATGCCTTGTTTGGCCAAGTTGCCTTGGATTCGTGATACTAGGTTTGTTAGCTCTTGCATTGTTGTTCCTCACTGTTCACTGTTGTTATGTTAGCTGTATCCGAAGTTGTCGAAATCGGCACCCTTCAGGCTCCAATTATTCGCGTATGCACACCAAAGGCATGCGTCCAGGTAGAGCACCAATCTATTATCGGTATTTTCTTTGACTCATGGGCACTATGATTTTTCCTGGCCTTACCGTTTTGTTCCATTGTTCGATCTCCACCACCGTTGATTCCTTAAGTCCCTCTTTACAGATATTGCAAGCGTCCGAGTGCAACACCGACCTGGGCCTAATGTAATAACCATTGTCGAGAACCTTTGGCATCAATCGACAGATGGTTACCTTACACTTGAAGCAGATGACTCGTGCGGCATCTTTGTATGTTTCCCAACACTCTGGGCAGATTTGATCTGGTACGCCCATGTAAGGTCGCATAAGGTACGGCTTGAAGCATAAGAGACACGGTACGATTGAACCTGGTATGGGACTAGCGCTCGTGTCTTCAAGTATCAGTTTGTCATCTCTCAGAACCGGCAATCTGGACCAATCTGTCATGATAATTCTCCCTTTCTAATACGAATGACCAATACCTACTATCAGGCTGATCCTGCTTACGATCCCAGTAAATCCAACGCGCTATCGGCGCGGGTACACCCCGCTGTTGACTGCATCGAACCCAATGGTCTTCCATAGCGTACAGTTCAGACGTACGCACATTTCCTTGCTCACTAGGCTTATAACCATACAACTGTAGTACGTGCGTGTCGACACATACTAGCTCGGCCTCTGTCGGATACAGCAACTCTACCAGAAACGCTGACTTTGCGAATCCGATACCCTTAGCTACAGCCTGCAACCGTTTTCGATACTGTTCCCAGGACTCAGCAGGTGTCTTCAAAAACCATGCCTGATGATTCCAGAAGAACTCAGTGAACTCTGCAATGTACTCGGTGCGCTTGTTATGACACCCGGCCCCGCTCTCCTTGAGCCGCTTAAGCAGTTCGACATCATCGCCGATCCACTTAAGGTCCTTGAGGGCGTAGTACATCCGGCAGTTATTGAGCCAGTTGGTATGCACGCTGGCATACGTGAAAAGCCACCGTTGAAACTGCTCCTCTGGTGTATGAGGAACAACGTGGTCTGTCATGTATTGACAGTACCGATCAATGGTAGGCTGCTTCACGCTGCCAATAGTTCGTGCTGCGTCTTGAGTAATCATGCGCCTGACGACACCGAGACTATGCCAGGGGTTGCGGCTTGTGTGACGTGCTCATCAATGATCTGCTGACGTAGCTTTTCACGCAGCTCTACCATATACTTACTACAGGCCTTGGCCGCAGCTTCCAGCTCTTCTCTACTGGGTACCGGAGGCGCGTCGTGATTGGGATCACCGCCATGCATCTGTGCGTACCAGTCGACAGGCCAGTTGTCTAGGCCATTGGGGAGGAAGCCAAGCTTCTTCATCTCCTGGTTGTGCACGATGATCATGATGTTGAACAGGGCTGCTGAGATGTGGTCCTCTTCTAGCAGGCCCATGTCAGCTTCCATTAGGTGCCGCTCCAATGACTCACGGGCACGTGCGTTGTCCTGACCTTTCGACCAGTTGTGGGTGCCGTACTTGACCGCACCCAAGCCTAGGTGACTACCCAAGCGGGACTTGAGGAACGGACTGATTAGGTCCGGACGTGGCTTACCTTCCGCGGTGTCGCGTCGGCTGCCTGTTTCGAACTCCTGTCGTTGGCCGCTGTCTTCCAGGCCAAACTCTTTATCTGCCATGATACTCTCCTGTTCCCGTGCGGGAAGATTAACCCGGCCGACGCTATACTGTTTGGTATAACGCCAGCCGGTACACTATGACTACTCACCATACAGGCTATCAAGCTGCTCTATGATTTCCTTGATCTCTGCCTTGGTGGAACCGATTGTCTCGTTGTGCACAGCGGCGTCGGCTCTCTTAACCTTCTCTGCTGCGGCCAAACGCTTCGTAGCGTCTTGTAATGACTCCAACAATGCTTCCTTGCTGATGGGGTCTTGGGCTTCTCCGTCTGCGGCCATATCTAGCCTCCTTCTGTTGTGGGTACCGGTCTCGATGTATCACAAAGTTCGTAGTAACGCAGCACTGCTGACTGCATATCAAACAGGTAGGGCTCTATACTGGCTGCTACAGTTATTGGACTGTCACAGATGGCTGCACGAATGTCTTCGGGCATTGCGTAATTGCTCCCGTAGCCCCAGGAACGTAACACGTCCTGCAGTGCTGGCAGTTTACGCATGCTCATGCTCATCCCCTGCGAATAAATACCCGAGACGTCCAGTAACTCATTATTAGTTGACCAGCGAGAACGCAGATCAGTCATGTATACTTGTGGCAGGTGACACCCGTACGTGAATGCCTTATTGACCAGCATGGGCCACATATCAATTTGAATCTTCCAACCCGCATAGCATTTCTTATCCAACACCATGCCACCCGCCAGTTCCTGACTAGCGCTTGTTATGTAGCCAGTTATTGCGTTGATTACCTGATCCTCGGCATCAAACACATGAATGGTTCGTGCACCGTCTCTCTGCCCTTCAGGGTCTGTTGCTATTCTGTGATCGTCACACAACAAGAAGTGTGTGGTGGTCACGCCCGACAGAAACGAGCACTGAACGACGTCCCTATAGGGGTCGTACATGCCGGCCGACGATATGGCATTCTCACGCAACTGTGCCGCCCGCTCCGGGTCGGTTACGTCGAATGGTAATTGAGGCGGGTGTTCCTCAGCTCGCTCAAGGTCAGCTTGTGTCGTCAGGTAGATAAACACTAATTGATTCGGATCTACAGCGTCGCGCATTGCGGCTCCTTTTCGTCTGTAGTTAGACGTACAACTGCGGCCTGTGGCCAACAGCGTGATTGTGCTAATTCCATGCCTGCTCTCGTGAATACATCTGCATTCGTCATGAACACATACAGCCAAGGAACTGTCCCCACGTAGAAGATGTCACCCTGCCCTACACCGCGACGATGCTGCTTGACCCACTCGGAATCCAGCGACATTCGTATCAGCTCTTCAGACAACTCAATGACTGTATTCGATAGCATCTCAGCAATCGGCATTTGCATGATGAGGCAGTAATCGTCTATGCTCCAGGCACCGGTAAGGAACTGAGCAGGGTCGAACGTGACCTCAGCGCCAGCCGTAGTTACCATGGCTAGCGTGATATGTTTTATCTTAGGTGTCATTCTAACCCCCATTCAAATGGACCGAACTGTGATATGAAATGCTCAAGGTCTTGGACTATAATCGTATAACCACCGATTATAGCTAATGCAGTGTACCGTGGTCGTAGCCACGACGGAAGCCCATGCCAAGAGTGCGCCACGGCGCTATAGGCGATACCGATATTGCCAGCACGTGCCAGTATGACTGGGAACTCTGTCTCGCATCGTTCCTCGTCGTAATCCGCAAGCATCTCCCAACGATCCAACACATCTTTGTGCTTACCCGTAACACTGAGCGCATCTACGACCCACTGCTTAACTAGACCAGCGTGGCCGCTATTGATCAGCGCTTGTTGCAGCACAGCTTTCGTACGTGGCCATTGTGCCTCGTCGAAGTCTACCGTACCAAAGAGCTTGCGCTCAACGGTTGGTAGTTGGCGTTGAACCAAGCTGAGCCCTCGAAGCACACGACGTGCCACAAAGTCTTCAGCCTTTTGATCCGTAAGGGTTTCACCCCTCTGGTACCTTTGCTCCGCTTCCTTCCACCCCATCGATGTCACTCTCCTCTGAGTTCTTATTGTCTTCCACTTCTTCCGGTGTTGGCATGTACTTGGTTTCGAACTCAAAACCACAGCCGCGAATACGCATTTCTTCTCGGATCCCCATGATCACGTCCTGGTTATCGTAAAGCAGTCGCACGAAGTCCTCGTCAGACTTGATTGACTTCTTGCTAAGCGCCTTGCATGTTATCCCTGCGCTGTGTCGATATAGCTGCTCCTTGGTGAACGGAGAGTAGTTGCTGCTGATAAGAAACTCAGCATCAGTCTTGACCAGATCGAACCCAGAGCCCCAACGCAAGTATAGCCGTAGCTGACGACCGCGTGGAGACAGCTTGTTCTTCTCGGTTGTCAACGTAATGATGTCCCCGATACGTAGGCTCTTCTCCTTATCTACCCACGGTACAGCATCTACATCCACGACGTACGTGGCATGGATACCGATGGCCTCCTGTGCCAGTGCTGACTTGGTATCACCGCCACCACCGAAAGATCTACCAGTCTTGATCTTGGATGTCTCGTGTGATGTGAGCATCAGTAACGTCTGTGTCTGATTGAACCGGCCCATACGATCGCGCAAGTACTGACGTAGCTTACGTGCGTGTAATGCCAACGCAGGTGTACCGTGTACGTCAGCGATATCTAGCTCGGCGTAGTCTGCTAGACCCAACGAACTCAGCGAGTCGATACCCACCAAGATCGGCGACTCCATGTTTGGATCCAACGGATCAGTATACACTGTCTTCTTGGGTCTGCCGTCTGCCGTTTTACCGCCGCCAAAGCCGCCACGAATTTGAGCGATAACCTCGTCCACACGTTCCAGACACGTTTCAAACGTTTGGATCTCGTCGATAGCTAGATCGTCTGGATCAGCTCCAAATGATGCTACGTAGTCAGCAGGTGCCATAGCTCCCTCTGATTCCACGTGAAAGCACCAGGCCTTGGATAGTAGCTGTGCAGAGGCGTACATGAGATACATGAACGAACTCTTACCCTTACTGTACTTGGCCCTGAACTGAATCATACGGCCAGCAAGTAATCCCCGCGCTCCGAATAACCATTCGAGCGCAACACTAGGTAGCTTGGCGTTGGGGTTGACAAAATCAATGTAACGCCAACGGGCCATCATCTGACTCACTGTGCATACAGTGCCGTCAACTTGGTTCGCGTTAAGTCGATGCACCAGGGCCTTACCACGCTGTGATGGGTCCGGTGTGGATATCAAATCCTTCTTTGTCTTCTTAGCCATTGAAGGCCTCCTATACGCTTGTTGTACGTGAGAAAGAGGGGGGAGGCGCTTGTGCCTCCCCCCTCAGTATTAACTATGCTTGTGGGGCCTGCGTCTTCAGACCTTCAACCTTCGTCATGAAGTCGGCTTCGTTGAAGCCTTCTCCTACCGGTTCACCTGGCACGCCAGCTGCAGGTGCTCCTGGTGCTGCCGGTGCTGCCGGTGCCGCTGCCGGTGCTGCCGCCATGTTGGCAGCTACGCCTGTCGCTTCCGCTGTAGGCGCCGCTGGAGCCACACCTGCTGTCGGAGCTGCCAGTGGTGGCGCTGTTACCGGAGCCACTGCTGGAGCCGCTACTGGGGCCACACCCACTACTGGAGCCACACCCACTACTGGAGCCACACCCACTACTGGAGCCACACCCACTACTGGAGCCACACCCACTACCGGGGCTGCTGCAGGTACAGTTACCGCACCCGGGACCGTGACCGCAGGTGCCGGATTAATCGGAACCGGAGCTACCGTGGACTGAGGCACAGGAGGCATACCAGGTACACCACCTACAGGTACACCGCCGCCTACAGGCACGCCAGCACCAGCTACAGGCACACCAGCACCAGCTACAGGAGCTCCTGCAGGGGATGCGCCAAATCCTGACGGGACTGTGGACATACCACCTAGTGCCGCCGGGGGATCTGGGATACGGAAGTTAGGGAACGCTAACTTCAGTAACGAATGCTCATGGATGCCAGAAGGCGAACGCCCGTTCAGCAGGATGATCAACTCTTCGACGAGTTCCTCTTCCGTAGGTATATTGATAAACTCAGCCGGAGTACTCATGTTCTGTCGTTGCGACATGACCGCCTGATCAAGTGCACGACGCACTATCTGCTGTGTGTTATCCAAGGCCAGGTTAACGTGGTACTTGGAGTACTCACCCTGTGCGTCACCCTTCTGACACATCAGTGCGGGTCCTGTGTTGGGATCAGTCAGATCACCTACCGCGTACTGCAGCAAGTAGTTCTGCTGAATCACCTCTTCAGGGATGTTGTTCCGCTGGAACACCAGGCCTTCCTTCGGATCCAGTAAGGAGTCCGTGGAACTTTTGGTGAACACGCCAACCTGTGTGCCGAGCGTCGGCTGGTTGAGGTTCCAGGTGTTAGCAATAAGATGCGGGATTGTCCGGCCATACGCGGCACGGATCTTACCTTTACCTTCGCCTACATCTTCGAGCAGGTAACTCCAAGTATTGGGGTCAGTGTTGATAGTCTGAAACAACTGATCCAGGGGACAGAATACGTCTGTTCCCGTAAGTGCAAACGTCTTAGGTGACAGCAGATCCTTGCGGCTTCCGTAACCGCCCTTGCCGTGACCTACGAATCGGTTGATGTGTACCAGCATAGCCCAGTCCGTGAGCGCACCGTCAGGCAACGCGAATGGCACGAACGATGTGCCCGGGTCTGGGTTGTTGGGGTCAAACGCAGGGAGGATCCGAAATATCATGGCATCCTTCCCGGTCATGTGTTCGTATTTGACGTGGTCCTTGAAGATAAACTTCCGGGTGCCTCGTCCAATACCACCATTCTTGACTTGGTCGTTAAGTCCCATTATTAGCTCCTTATGCTATGGGGATTTTCACTGTATTATTACACTGTATCACTGTATCACTACTTCACTTTCTCACCCCACCGGGTCATTAGGTCGATGTCGATATCTAATCGCAACGAACTGCATGGCCTAACCGGGATGTCGATGTTACCCATTGTGGCGTGAAACATCGTCTTCGTTACTTCGATTTCGGCTTCTGGAACTTCGAGCATAAACGCGTCATGGATCTGGTTTACCAACTTAAAGTGCAGCGCGTGCTGCTTACGATAACGTTCCATTAACCACAATGCTAACATGCATGTGTCTGCTACTGTGCTTTGAATCATGTGTTAATGCGCCGGCTCTTTATCCGACGCTTCTACTGAGTAAACCTTGCTACGTATTCGCAAATGAAGGCCCTAAATTCGGCCTCCGTCCGCGTGCCCTTCAGGTAGTTACAATCTATGCAGGTCAAATGAAAATTCGACACGTGGTGGGTTCCGTGACGTGTTATCGGCGTCGCGTGGTCCACACTAATGTTCGAAAAGGTTAGCGTACAGCCACAATAGGCGCATAAGCCATCTTGTGACTCGTATAGCCGTGCTAGATCCTGAGGTTTGCACACCCAGGGTAGCTCAGCTAAGCTGATACGCCTGAGCAACTCCTTACGGCGGAGCTGCGTGGCGACCGAATTAACGGCGTACGCCTTTCTTCGCCAAAAAGCTGGTGCCGATATGTCAGTATCAGCCGCCAACCTACCAGGCTGCGTATACACGCGTGTTAAGCACGAATCACAAATCTTGTTGAGTTTACCCTTACGCCCACGCTGGGTCGTTCGGTACTCGCTAAGTCTGCGCTTCCTCTTACACAAAGTGCAACGTTGCCAGCCAGTGACCCGCAATTTTTCATTCTCCTGTAACTCTGCTTCCTTCCTGTCAGCACGACTATGCCTTGCAGCATTACGTTTCCAGACGCGGTGGCAATCTTTGCACCGCGGCCCTTCAATCGCTGCTGATTTAGCACAATCCTTACATAACCGGGTTTCCTGCTTCTCAGTAGTTCGGACCATATCATACTCCTTGCGGAGTCAGGGCGCTCGTGGGTACATTACTGGCTGTTCTAGCCTCGGTACCTGGTCTCTGCACCTTGTCAGACTCCCATCTGACCTTGGCTCAGGATTCCCTGACTTCAGTAACAAATTACTATATCAAGCTACTGTAGTCAAGCAAATGGGTTCCCTGAGTTCACCCTGTTTTACTTCCCCCTCCTACACGGCAGGGAAGTTCTGCGCCTGACGCTTCATCGACGACAGAATTCTGTCATCGCGTGTGTCCGCGAACCTACGCATACGTCCCCATGGGTTTACCAGGAACCGTGGGTCTTCTACACTGTCCCCACAGGACTCCATGAACGTCCAAGCCACCGGATAGGTTACTGTTTTCCACGCAACCATCATCTCAGCGATCTCGGATGCCAACTGAGCTAAGTCAGTTGGTGTACCCGTTTCAGCCTTAACTTGGCGCGCTATGTCTAACGCTCCTCTTCCATACGGAATGCCAAAGTTGCTTACCACTACAGTTTTCACTGCCGGTCTCCCGTTTGTGGTCTGGACTTTCTCTTCACCCGCTAGGGGTGCACCGTATAAAGTCTCTACACTCGGAGCTATGCTCCTAGCTCGGGATTGGCATATCACTTTCATGACTTAGCGTTCCCCGAATTAGCGGTGTTGTCATCTATGCATTGCTGCATAGAGATCCCAATTACTTGCTGACCCTCAGGCCAGAATTCAAACAAAGCTGCTTGCAACATCGATGCCGTAACCCGCGTCTTGAACGTGCCGCGCCTAGCTAGGCTATGCACGCGTCCATGACACCTACGACACAACGGTATGATGTTCGTGACCGTAATATTACACAGGTCACCGTCGACGTGATGTACATCCACGGCCGCCCCTGTTTCACTGTGATCCCTACCACATATGATACAATCACTCCCCCACGCAGCGAAAGACGCAGCGCGATAACCAGCTCTGCGCTCCGCAGACAGCTTAACCTTATTGTTAGCGTACGTCCCGCTATTTGACCAGTGCGTCGTGCCCCTGGCGGTCATAGCATCAGCGTAGTAGTCGTTCCAGTACCGCCTGTGGCAGTGTGGGCAGCGATGTTTACGTGTTCTTCCAATAAACGTAAACTCCGCGCCACAGTCCTCACAGGTAAGCAGGCGTTCAACTACGGTATGTGCCAGCGCACAGCTTCGTGTGCAGTATTTCGTTCCGGGGTTCCGGGACGTAAACTCTGTGCTGCACCCGACACATGTATGTACGTACGCTTTGTGCGCATTGCCGTAATCGACTTTGCATTTGTCAGAGCAATAGACGTTACGCTTTGTGAACGGTTTGAATTCTTTGCCGCACTGTCTACACTTACGTGGAGCATCCCATAGTTTACGTTTCCGTAACCTGATGGACTTGCTATTACACCTTGGTGAGCAGTACATTTTTCTAGGGTCCCGGGCAACGAAAGGTTGCCCGCATGTCTTACAGTTTATAGTTTTAGCTTCCATACAAACACTTTAACCTAAGACATTGAGCTAAATCAAGTAAAAAGTGCGAGATTCTTGGCACTCACGCGTATTCCGTCTTTGAATTCTCCTCGTGTTAACCGTCGACCTTTCTGGTCTAAATAGAACAGTTCCTTCTGTACAGCTTTGAACTTATCCATGTCCCTAGCCGCCAGATCCAACAAGTATTTTTCCGATACCGTGTTACCGCTTTCATCCTGCAGTACAAGTCCGAACGCTGTAATCGCTGTCATGTCATGCATATCCTTACCCGGCGTCGTCAGAGCCGACCACATTGTCGGATCCTCAGATAGTGACGCCAGCACGAACAGTTCAGCTTGTTTGTAATCAGCTTCCATGAAGTAATAGCCGTCAGACGGGACGACTACAGTACGGAGTAACGGGGGTGTCGCTTCCTTACTCCCGAATATCTGCTCCATGTAACCCTCAGCACGCTTAGGCCAGTTCTGACAGTTAGGCTTATTTGTCCGGAATCGTCCGGTATCTGAGAGCTGCGAGAAATGGGAGTGCATACGGCCGTCAAGCCATATCTTGGCAGGAATTCCGCCACCCTTACTGTTCTCGTCATCATCCTCACCTGCGTGGCGTAGCCAGACCTTACACGCCTGATCCACCTTACGTAGCTGTGCCAGTACCTTGACCGCGGGGTGTTTCTCCTCCAGAATCTCCAACGTTGTTTTGTCCGTTGATGGCTGGTGGACCTGTACGCCGTTATTACAGGCGTTACGCATGTACTCACCCCAGGGTTTACCCTTGGTCGTTTTGATAGGCGTTAGCTCTAGCTTATCAAATAACAGCGTACGTACCTGTACTACCGAACCGTGCTTGAAGTCCGGTAACCCTTGCTGGGCTGCCATGATCTTAAGCTGAGTCATAAGGTTTTGCTTCTTAACCCGGTAGCGTTGAATCATATCTTCTAAACGTTCTTGGTCTATTCGCAAGCCCGTACGTTCGATCTCGTATAGCGATCTCTGTGTTGCTAACGTGATATCCCACAAACTCGGGTAGTCACCGCGTGGCTGTTTGAACGGCTGCAAGAGTTGCAGCTGCTTAAGCATGATGCGTAGTGGTGCGTCTACATCCTTGGCAGCATACGTGTTGAATATGTCACGTGGAATTAGTCCGTAACCATACTTGGTCTCTTTCTTATGTGTATCGCGCCACTGTACCACTTTGGTGTCGTAGCGTCCCATATTGGTGTACTTTACAGTACACTCTGTCAAGCTGAACGGTCCTGTCTCGTTGATGACGTGCTCGGCAAGCATGGGATCGTACACTACCCGCTCACGGATATCGATCTGCTGCAATGCCAGTAGCATTTCGCCATCAGAGATCACGTTGTGGCCCATCAGGCCCACCCGTGGATCTTCAAGCAACGTTTTGAGTATCGCCCAGGCCTCCTCTGGCTTATCCATCACAGGCCCGTTCTCGTCATGGAATTCTACAACAACCGCCTTGCCAACCTCGTTAGAAAACTGGAAGAGTCGTATGTAGCTATCGGGGTGCATCCATGTACGCGCATGCCATTCCGCATCAATTGACAGGAACAAGCGATCTGACTCAGACCACAGTTGCGCCACGATTTCACTCAATCGATCAGCTGTCTGAACAACCTCGAACTCGGTCTCGTCATGTACGTTATCGACACCTTGTTGTACTGCCGCTAGCTTACGTAGATCCTGCCTGAACGTATCACTTACGTCTGGTGATCGAGCCACCATTGACGGGTTGTAGATGGCAAATACCTTGATGCTGGGATCGCCGGGGAAAGGTACTACCTCACCTCGATAATCCGCCAGCTTATAGGTGCGGCCCATGACAGCCTTAACGGCTGGCGCCCCCATACACACGATAATCTCTGGCTTAGCCCGAACGATCTCTTCCATCAACATCGGGTTACACATCTTCAAGTCGCCAGCATTCGAGGCTCGATTCCCCGGTGTCGGATACTTGATGGCATTAGTGACCCATGCATCATCGGTATCAACACCGGCGTTACGCGCTTCAGCGAAGAACAGCGAACCCGCAGGTCCAGTGAATACGCTCTTGTTACGCACATCAGACTCGCATGGACGTTCCGCGACATACATTGTCTTACAGGGCAGCTTCCCGGTTCCTACGATCCACAGCAAGTTGTCTACAGTCTGTGTCTCCTCTATCCACGTAGGACCGTCAGGTTTCTTTTCCTTTTTCACCATTATTACTCCTTACATAACGACCGTATCTTGATACCAATTAGCACTACGGTTCAATGTCAACTTGCGCTCCGCGTAACCTTCATAACTGTAATGCGGCCTTTGTTTTTTTGTATTCCCTGTAAAGTGTAGGGTTCGAGCATCCAAAATACGCAACAGATGAGCACGCATCGTGGTGTTATATTCATCTGGCATGCGTGCAGCATAGCTGCGACGTGAAAGCTCTGTCCAGACTATCATGCCTGGGGCTATGCACGTACGATCGACGGGCTTTGTAGTAAGCACCTCGTCGAAGTCACGCAGCAGATCGCCACGTAGGTACAAGAACCCTTCCTCCACTAGAGGATCGTTATCAACACGTCCAATCGCTTTAAGCCCTGGACGTATATCACGTAACTCGACAGGGTTAGCTACCCATAGTAGTTTCTTATCTGGCTTGAACGTCTGTAGGGATTCCACGCTCGCCCTAAAGTCGATGTCAGGATCTGCGTACAACATCTCATCCAACCCCAGTAGGTTGGGTAAGCCAGCCCGCATACGATCGTAGTACAACAACCGCCCGGTCATGTCTACTTTAGGTACGAACTTGACCTGGACGAAGTACTTATCAGCACGGCTGGCAAACGCAGCCAGCACCTCGTGGTCTGTCCCATCATCAACCGGAACCACTAGATGTAAGTCAGCGTCTGGCATCGTCTGCTTCGCCAGGTACACCCACCGAGCTAGATGCGTTTGCATCCAGCCATCGAGATCACAGATCGTTACGATATTCATTATCCAACCTTCTTAGCTATGAACTTAGCCTGTACTTTGTGTAGCAAGACCCAACCACGCTTGGTCAACCAGCTTTCGAGTTCAGCCTGCAGTTTGAGCATGCTCTCCTTCGACGGTGTATGACTGTCGAGTGCCGGGTACAACTCAACCACCATTGTACACTCCGCTTTCGCTGCGAGATTGATGCTTTTAAGTATGCGGTAACGAGTAGCACGCTTGAGGAACATGAATATGTAATTGGCGAGTACGATATCAGCCGTATTTTCGAATAACGGCATCGCTCGTTCGTCCAGATCAACAGCGCAACCGTAATCACCGACCATATCGAAGCCCAGGATATTGTGACAGCCCTTACCCTTGAGGAAGTCAATATTACGGCCACAACCGCAACCGATATCCAGAATCGCTGCCGATTTCCATGAATCAGCGGTTATCCAATGCTGTTGGCCGAATACGTAATGCAGCTTCGACTTAAGGTAGGGTGAAGGTTTGTCCTTCTGTGGGCATCGTACACAGTGTTTATCCAGCATATGCTGTCTTGTCATATTACCATCCTGTAGTTCAGGAGATCGACGCCAGCCGCGTGTGCAGCATGGCCAATCTGCCTCCAGATTTCGTTTTGGGGCGCCGCACCGGCGTCCTTGTATCCGTCGAGCGAGATTTTGACCAGCCCGTCTACTTGACGGCCCAGGTTACTGATGAGCGCCTGCATCTCAGGCTCAGCATCACCAGGATCAAACAGCAAGATCACAATCTTCCAGTACGCCTTCAAGAAGCGTGTCTGGTACTCTGTGATGTTCTTACCAAATGTAGCTACGGCACAGCGACCTACGGACCATACGTCCGTAACACCCTCGCATACCACGACCACGTCACTTTGCCGTGCCCAGTCGTAGTTGTAGAGAATGCGGCCCTTGTCAAGGCCAGGCGACGTGAAGTACTTAGGTGGCCGAATCCAATCACCGTCAGGATCTTGAATATAGCCCATCGCCTCACAATTATCATCAGGCACTTTGTCCGGATCATACAGCAGGCGTGACTGCCACCCTACGAGTTTCTCGTTTATCCAGACTGGCATGATCATCGTATTACTGGTGTCAAACACACCACCCATGAACGTCTGACCGGTCGTACAATAACGCACACCATAATGTTTGCTGATCAACTTGGCGTCGAACTCTCGATCCTCCAGATAAAGCATCAGAGGATTATCCGGGTCCAGAGCTTCGATCGGCAAGAGATCACCGGGTGCGTTCACGTTTGTGGGTAATGTTGGTATCGACCTTGGCGCTTGTTGCTGCTGGGCAATACGCACATCCCCAAGCAGTTTCTGCACGTGGCCGCTCATACATCCGCGCCAACACTGATAGAAGCCGGTGCTGGCGTTGATAGATAACTTGCGCTTGCCGCAGACGGGACAGTTCACGATGAGCTCAAGGCCGTGTTTGCCTCGGCTACGTCGCACCTGCCCAAATTTACTTCGCAGATACTGCTCTAAGTTCGGGATATGCATAGTTCACCTGGCGCTTTACGTTTTGATATAAGTGTGCTGAGTATCCTTCTAGATTCTTCGACCGTAGTATGGCCTCTGCTGCCGTGTATGCGCGACTGTCAGTCCAGAACGCCAACGTAGGGCTCTGGTAGATACGCGCATGCTTACCGTCCGGGTTATCCCGATTCTTCATGATAGACACGACCAGCTGTCGATTACACGCGGGCATCTCCTCATCATCGTCATCGCGGATCTTTCGCTTCTTCTGCTCCTTCGGCTTGATCTCGATGGCTGGTGCAAGTCCTATGCTTAAGTCGAGCGGGTCGTTCTTATGATACCCGTAAGCTGTATGCTGCTTCATGAGTATCTCTCGCCCCTCAGCATCACGTGTCGCTTGCGTTGCCCACCACATCGCCAAGTTATACCGTCGTCCCATTTCAGCGAGGGCCTCAGATATCTTGATGTGTATGGTGTCTTCGCGCATGTTCTTCGTGACGTTCAACCCACCCGAATCGATCTTATCTAACCAGTCGATGCAACAAAGCTTGCACTGCTCAACGGTGCCCTTCTTGGCCTCGTTAGTTAGCCACTTCTGGATCATCGTATCGATGTCAGCGACTGTAGGTGCTCGCTTACTCATGTCGCAGATGCAGCAGTAGTCGAACTTCGGGTTCCGTGGATCAATGATCCAAGAGAAGCGCCACTTCATTTCTACAGGCCACTCTCCGATAGGCACCTTGAACCACTGTGCTGGTATGCCTGCCATCATAGCCTGTCGTCGTCGCTTGATACGTGCGCCGGACAACTCCAACGTCATGAACAAGCTACGCCAGTTGGTCACGTTAGCCGCGTTCCCTATATTGATGAGCCCGGTGGTCTTACCTACACCAGTACAAGCCACGATCATCGCAGACTCGCCCAAGCCTAGGCCGTTGCCAGTCCACGTGTCTACCGGCGGGATACCCGTCAGTATACGCTGAACATCACTAGCGTCCATGATCGGCTCCGGATTACTGTCTACGTAGTCCAGTTCGTACCCAGATGCATTGTGATGTGCTATCTCTTCGTTAAGCTTGACAGCCTCTGTCAGATACTCCTCTGCGCCCTGACCCATCTGAAGCATGGTCCCGTGCTGTTCTTGCAGCTGGCCCATACGTACCGTAGCCAGATAGCCTTGCAGCTGGCCTAGGTAGTAATCTGTATTGATGGCGTCACGGCGCGTGCGTGCGATCATACCCAGTACAGTACCCAGCGACTCAAACTCAGTCGGATCCAGCAACGTGGCAGTAGTCCCATCCATATTCTGAATGAGGTACTGCACATGCAGCTGTAGCGTCTTGAAGTCGGGATGCTGAGTGTACTGCATATGATAGCACTGTAACGCCTCATAGATCAGGCGACAAGCAGGTAGTTCGAAGTCTGTCAACCGTAAGTAACCCATTACCTGTGTCATGAACTGACCGCTAAGTATTAGTTGTGTCAGCAGGCCAATTTGAAAATCACGTGTATACGCTCCTGGCATGAGACTCTCCTTTTAGGTAGTGATCAGCCTTCCGCACTCTTGCTCCAGCGCCTGTAAGTTTACAGCAGTATGCTTACGTGCGAATTCGCATAATCGACTATCTGCCTCCAGCTCTTCCCTAGCTTGCACACCATATATCTTGCATAGCCAAGGACTGAACTTCTCTGAATAGAGCACGCGAAAGCATGCTGTGAATGGTAGCGCGGGGTCCATGAGTAATGCCTCAGTATGCGGATATATCGAAGGTATCAGTCGTACCTCGAATTCGGACAGGCGCATGATCATCGCACGCCATGTACTATCCACTTCGCTTTTGAATTCATCACGGAAGGTCTTGTATCGTTCGACAGCCTTACCGCCCGTGAAGTCCTTAGGTGTTATGTACGTGCTGCTCTTTTGTACCAGGTTAAAACTGGCGTTGATGTAGTCGACCAGGTCGAACTTATGCTCGATGCAGATCTCACCAATGCTCATAAAAGCCTTACGGTACTTGTGACTCCAAAAAGTGCGCCGTCCACTACTTACCTGGAACCGACGCTCTACTTGGCGATAGAATTCGTCATGCGCACGATATGCGTAACGCTCTATCTCAGTCATGGGCTTGCCTCAATGAATGGTAGGTCATCTATAGATTTCATCCAGACCTGCTCAAACTCCAGTTCAGTGTAGGCTTTCTCCCTGGACTGATCATCTTTGGCGACATAGCCAGCGCGTATTTTGCCGTCCTTGCCCGTCTGTTTGTCCCACGGATGCCAGAAATCAATCAGGTAAGACACCTGCTTGTCTGCCGTCTTCCTACTCTCCCTACCCGGTACTTGCTTGGCGACTATATCGCTACCGCCGCCACCGACGTTAATCACTACTTGTAGGTCAGGGAAGTTAACCCCCTGCTTATACACGTGCGTGCTCAGGATCTGGCGAATCTTACCACTCTCCATGTCAGTGTAGATGCCTTTACGTTCCTTCGCGGATATAGCAGCCAGGTTCCGGTATTCCTTCTTGCTCAAGTTGTCTTGCGACGTTTCCGCATGCACCATGTGTATGCCATCACAGTGTGCAGCCAGCAAGTTCATCTGTTCCAGGTACTGCATAATACACAGCGTCTGGTGCTTGCCGGGGATTCTCTTCAGGACATCACCGATTAACTTGAGATAGTTCTCATTCTTCCATACGGCATTGCGGTAACGACCGCTCCGGGTTTTGTACTTGTTGTAGCGTTCCAGTCCCATATGTGGCTGCGGTGCTTCGAACCAGAGTACCTTGATTGGGACTAAGGCGCCGTCAGTCACCCCTTGGGCGTACGTTCGCGTGTAAACGACGGGACCGAACAACCCCTCTGTAACTATGTCTCGGCCGTCGAAACGTCCTGAGGGCGTTGCAGAGACACCCCAGCGCAGCGCTTTACGGGCCTGCAGGAGTAGCTCTGTGCGTTTGGCCGAAGCCGCGGTATGAACCTCGTCTACGATTAGCACACCAACCTCGTCTAGATTCAGGTTGTGGAGGCTATCCAGCGTGATCACCTGCACGTCGTCGGAGTAACCCTTCTTACCGGACATAACCAAGCCTATGTCACGATCAGGTAACAGCTTAACCAGGTCACGATAGTCCTTAGCCGTAATGTCCTTGTCCGGGGTTGTTACCACGGTCAGGGGTGTGTTACGGGCGCATAACTCCTCGTGCGTGAACGCCTTACATAGCGCAGCTATTATGTGCGTGTTGTGAGTAACGGTAAAATCACCTAATAGATAACGATGATTACCGTCAAGCTTTACACCAACATACGGACCATCATCAATACGCTCGATGCTGAAGCTAGTACGTAATGGATGTTTTTTCTGCTGCCGTATTGCCGCCTGCTTATGTGGTATTCGTGTAGGTATTAAATGCGTGTCTCCCGTTATACGGAGGCGATATGCATCAATCTCTACGCCGAAGCCCTTACACTTGCGTGTCGTTTGGTGCACCCTAAACCCTAACGATCTTGCTAAAAACGCAACATCATCTACCAGTTCCGAGTTAGTGTTCACGAAATCAAAGTCGGTTCCCTCATTAAGGCTCCCGCCTGAATCCATTAAACCAGCTAATAACTGTAGTCGAATAGTCCTTGAGTTCGCCTTGAACTCCTGTGGTATGAACTTACGTCTTGACTTCAGTAAGCCGTAAGCACGCATAGCATTAAGTAACGTGTTAATTTGACCGTTGCTTTTTACGATACCGTATGTAGGCGTTCTGCGGGTATCACGGATTCCAGTGTTAGTAACCCGTAAACCCAACGTGTTAGCGTATGCGTAAATGGCCACTACAACTTCGTTATCATCTGTTGTGATATATGGACGTATACTATCACCGTCCCCAATCCAAAGCCCAAGCCAATATGGGTCAACGTTAACCGAAACGTTTGGCCAGTCGACACAAACTTTGTATAGTTTGTATCTATGTTTGAACGTCAGGGATTGCTGCAAATAGTCAGTTACCGTGATATCCACGATCCGACCATCCGGGTATTTATCCCTTTTGCAGTCACCGGACTTGACCAGCGACAGTATATGGTTATCAGCCACTTCGAATGACTCACCATTCTTTGGCGTGATGCGATACATCGGTCCACTACCATCAATGCGTTCAAGCACCGTGCGCGGTTGCGAATCATCACCCATTAGTACATCGCCAACGGCAATATTGCCCATGCGGTTAACACTACCGTTCATATATAACACGTTAGTATCAGGGCACATACACTTTCCCCATCCTGTTGGACAGGCGATGACGCCCCCACCGGATTGTAACGCCGTGATCGCGCAAGGCATCTGGTAATCGTAAAGGCCAACACAGGCCCGTACGATGTCCATAGGTGGCGGCGGCGTACGTTGGTCGATGAATTCAAACTCGTAACCTTCCTTACGTAGCAGTTCCATCACTAGGTGAGCGAAGCCAGGCATTGTGCATAGCTGTTGATGTAACCGGTTCTCGTCGTCGATATGCGTATTGACTGTATAGAGTTCGCGGTAGTGTCCGCTAGCTACTCGTTTCATCGCTGCCTCGTCCCATGCGAGTTCGCGGTGCCAGTACTTGAGCTTCTTGATAAGCTTTTCTGGGAAGGTGGGCTCTACGGCAAGGAAGCCGTCGCCCCATCGAATCTGAACATTTTGATGGTCCGTAGTCATAGTCTCCCTATTTGAATAGCGCGCATTTGTGTGCACTGATATATCTGTGCACACAAATATTCAGAGCAAGCGGACTATTACTGATCAGTAATAAACCGTGTTCCAAACATTACGTGATATCACAAGTTGCCCGAGGCTAGAGTATTAGCTCTAGCGTTTCTGCGGCTTTAACAAGCTGTAGTGGGTCCACTCCCCTGGTCTCACACATCTTGGCAAAACCGGCACTGTAGCTACTGTTAATGTCACTGTCACTGTCACTGCCGCGCTTACTCTCTCCGAATAGCGCGATCAGTTTACGTTGTTTCTGTTGCTGCGTCACTGTTTTCTACTTCTACTTTTACTGTATTGAATTTACCGTAACCGAGTCGGTATCCGTATGGCGAAAGGCCCACGAACCGACCCATGCGTGTCAAAATGGTGGTGAGTTCTGTTTCGGTGATGCGATCAGCAACGACCGCAGCGAATTGAACCTGTGTGCCGGGCATGATGGCTTCATGCGATCTAAACTTGCCCTGACCGTAGCGACGGCGATAGACCTCAGTCTTAGCGTCGATGGAAAGGTCCATGTGAATATCCCCAGCCTTGATGCCTCGGATATGTGCGAGCTCGATAGCTCGGCTGAATGCAGAGTAGAACCAACTCTGCTGGAAGATGAGTTTCCCGACACTGTCGCGCTGGAAATGATCCTTCTCCCCGTCGGGGCCAACGCCGTTGGCCAATACATGCGTAGTGAATTCAAGTGTGAAAGAGGCATCTTTCACTTTTGTATCTCCTTCTTGTATTCGATGTTTATTCGAATGGCATCTTAGCCCAAGCAGGTCAGTAGGGTCAACATCCTTTTTGAGAAAAACGGGGGTGGCTAGCCCGTAGGTTTCGCCACCCCTTATCTTCAATCAACATCGCCCTCGACACTCCAGCTGTTAGTGGCCGTGTTAGGATATACCCGATGCCAACCATCGAGATATACTGGCCGATGCTCTCGACCCTGGTGCAGCACGGCGCCAATAGCCCAAATGGACTCATCGTCGCGTGCGTACATTCCGGCGGCTATATGCTGCTGCCCCTGTGTATCCCCATCCTGGGCCTGGATGTGACCAGCCACATGGATACCGAGGTATCCATCAGGTCCTGGGATAGTGCGGCTCTCTTCAGTGAGCGGGAAACTCAGCCGAGTAGTCAGCTCATTGAAGATGTGCGCCATGTGACTATACCCTATGGTACTACCATCCGTAGGCTTATTACCGTAGCGGTTGTTCTTCTCCTCGGTTGGTTCCGGCACGTCCCATGTGCACTCAGGGCCAACACTCGTAGATACCCACTGCAAGTACTGGTCTAGCTCCCGTTGTGCGTCCTTAGCCGAGCCATCACCCTCCGGTAAAGCTCCTTCGTTATTCTCTTCACAACGTTTGATGAAGGACTTGATTGCGTCCGTTCGTCGCCTGTTCGCACAGTTAATCACGGCGGCGCCCAAGGTAATCAGACGATCAGTGACCTGATCCAAGAAGAATCGGTCAACGATATCGTCTACGTCCATCGCCACAGCTACGGTATCGATGTCGCTCTTGACGAAGAAGAACTCGCCCTGACGTAAGACAGTCTTACCCGCTTCTATGGCCTCCTTCACCGGATCTGGCATCAGTGCAGCATACGCCTCATCGACAGAGGCAACTGCATGTGGCAGCTGCGTGAAAAAGGGGTTGAAGCCATGATGTTGCAGCTCTTCGCGATCGGTATCGAACAAGAAGTACTTATCCTCAACGCGGAGTACTGTAGCCCCGGCGAAATGCCGCTCTATCACGTAAAAGGTACCAGCCCACTGCCGTCTACGTTGCACTGGTGGGATGATCATATCTTCAGATCCATCCCACGCGATGATTTGTAGTTGTGTAAGGTCCAGCCCCGCTCCGCCGTCTTTAGACGTTACGTTCTCGAACGGCACAGGAATAGCACCAGCAGCCTCTGCGATGTTCTGTGGTGTCTTCTGTGCCGCCATAGCCGTACCATACGTAATACGACTGGCATTGAAGATGGTATTCTTCGAGCCTACCGGTCGAATGCAGATCACATTCGAACTTGGTCGATTATCATCAATTGCGGAGTGGAAGAGTAATGCATGTGCCCGCTTGCCACTGCCTACCTTACATTCCCACTGACCGCGTTTGACGTCGTACAGCTCGTCCTCAGGTGATTGTATGAACCACGTTTCAAACTCACCTACCAAGCTTGGCGCAATCTTGTGCCGCTTGGTAGTGGGCTGCTTAATCTCTGCAGGTGTTGTAACCGCAGCTGCTGCCGCGGCCGGCGCCACTGCTGCTGACGCCTCCCCTACTCCCGGCTGGTAAAGGCCGGCAGCTGTGAGTTTTTCCAGCGCATCCTGAAAGGCCGCAATGGCCTCCTCAGGGGTGACTGTCGGTGCCACTTCAGAAGTGGCTGCTGTTGCTGTCTCTGTCATTGTTCACTGTCCTCTAGTGTAGGATTACTGTTTATACTGTTGTAACTGTATTATGTGACCTAAGCTTCATCGCCCAGGTCGATGACTGTATCAGCAAACGGAATCAACGATCGTTCATGTGTCGCGATCATTACTTGGAGGTTCATGCTTTGCGCAACCTTCTTGATCTGCTCCATCACCACACAGAATCTGCCAATATTCCTCTCGTCGAGGTATACGGTAGGTTCGTCCAGGCTAAGGAGACCAAGCTTATTGGCAAACATGCAATAACTGGCAAAGCGATAACTGATCGCCAATTGAACACGCTCACCGCCTGATAGATGTATTGTATCAGGAGGTGTTGGCGGCATAGGACTACCATCATGCTTAATGTATTTGTAACCGAACCCATCATCAGACGGGTATACGGTATACGGTGCTGCGAACTGGCCCAGGAAGTCATTGACATCCCGTGTCATGTCTGCGAGTACGCTCATGGCCATAGTGTGAGGCCCATTCGCGTAATGGAACCAGTCACGAACTCGTGTGAGTGTTGCGATAGCGTCGGCCCTCTCGGACTGTTGCGATCGCTTGTACTCCAACGTAGCCAGCGTTTTCTCCAGCGTATCGACGGAGCCTGTCAGCTCCTCTACCATACCCTTCAACTTGGCCACATGTTGGTCGAGCAGTTGGATATCGTTGATGGTTTGTTGTAACGTCGCAGTGTCTTCCTGTGCCTTGGCGAGCGCCGACGGGACACCCGCGGTGTTCAGCATTTCCAGAATCTGAGGCATGCTCTGCTGTTTGAGTAACGTGTGCAGTTGATCATACTCTGATATGAGTAACGTTTGCTGCTCCTTATCATTTCGCAGTTGAGCGTCCAGTTCTGTCTTCTCTGTGATCTTACACAATACGGCTGTGCGATCCTGCGCCATCTGGGCGGCCTGCTGCTTAAGGGCAGCCGGGTCAGCGTCAGAGTGCGGTGTTGAATTCATGATAGCCTCAGCGTTCTTGTAATTCTGTAGCAGCGCAGCGCGTCTTGATGTGTACGATTGAGCAGCTTGCTGTAATTGACTATATGCTTGCTGCTTGCTCGTAGGATCGTTCTGAGCCGCTTCCATCTGCATATCGCTAACGATACCACCTAAACGTTCGCACAACGTATTAGCGTCTTCAATGCTATGACCACACAGTGGGCACACTGCCAGTGCCGCGTTAGCAATAGGATTGTTCAGAGACTGCACCAGATCCGTGTACATCTTCAGCCTACCCTGCGATTCGTTGTACGCAGTAGCGAGTTCACGGGCTTCCTGTTCCAGTTTGGTCAGCTGTTCTTCAGTGCAGGGCTCCTTACCCAATTCCATGATCTCACGACCGCAACGCTCCCAGTCACTTAGCACCTGCTTATAGCGTGCGGCGTCAGAGCCTAGCTTACGTAAGCGTGTGATCTCCTCGTCTAACATAGTCAGATCAACGTCCGGAATCTTCAGCGTGGCCAACTTGACCTCTATACCTGGGATTTTAGTGTTGTACGAATTGAGTTGCGTCGTGACAGCACTGAGCCTAGTCAGCGTCGTATGTAATCCAGCCAGCGTGTTAAGCCGTCCTTGTAGTTCTGTAATGTCCGGACATACGTTGCGCTGGGCTTCGGCCTGAGTAGATTCATCCGTAAGCGTCTTGAGCCGTGTGCGCAATTCGTCAAGGCGAGTACGCCCATCCGCGATCTGCTCATCGTAGTTGGGTGGTGTGCTCCATGTAGCCAGCAGGGTGCCCATGTTCTTATGGACCTTGGAGGCATACTGTATGCCCATAAGCCGCTGGAACGTCAGTTCACGCTCACGTGCCTCGGCAAACAGGATAGAGTCTAGCTTGGCCTGGCGTACGAATACGGCTTGCCTGCCTAGATCCTTGTCCCAGCCTAGGTGTGTAGTCAGACCGTTTGCTACTTTGGTTATCCCATTGTAACTGTCAGTGCCGAAATCGAAAGTAGCCTTGGTGTCATGCAGGTTGCGTACGATACGACCTTCTGTGCCTTCACATTCAAGATCCAGCGCGACGTGCCCATGAGCTGCTCCCCATTGGAGTAGATCTTCCCGGCTAGAGCCAGGCTGTTCACCACTAAGCGCGAAATTAAATGCGCCCAGTAGATTGGATTTGCCACGACCGTTCGGGCCGACCACGATAATAACATTGCCTTCAATGTCAGCTTCGAGCGACTTATGCTGCTTGTAACTCTGTAGCGAGATGTGCTTCAGAAACATGCTGTATTCCTTTCGTGTAGAGAAAATGGGCGCGGTAGCCATTAGCATACCACGCCCACAAAGTATTAACCAACCATCTGTAAGCGGGCCTGCGCATTAAAGCGCGCAACCCATGCGTCGGTGCGTTCAGCTGTCCCGGATATCTCCATGACCAGCTCCACACCAAACGGATGTAACGGCGTACCGTTCTCAAGCTTCACTGCTTCAGCGGACGTGACCTTCACTTCAACCTGGAAGTTCCGAGGGTCCGGGAAAATCCCTGACCGATACTGGAACACCTGAGGATGGAGGAACTGTCGTGCGTCTGTTGTCGCAGCAACCTCATTACCGTATGGCCCCAGTACAGCTGTTGTCGTGTTGACAACTTTCGCATCAGGGTCCTGTGTCTCCGGCGGTGCTTGCATCTCCAGGTTTGGCTTCTGAGGCTCAACCCCGAAGGTAAAAGCCGGACTTGCTGCTAAGCGCACCTTGCCCGTCTTATTACTCTTCGTGAAGAGTGTGAAGTCGTTGGTAAGCGTATCCAGCTGCCGTCCGTTCGCATGCTTCATTACGAATGCAGCATATTGACGTGGCAGATCCTTCAATGCCAGCTTACCATCAACCAACTTAGCCAGCAGCTGCGTCGCTGCCTTGAACTGTTTGGACTCCATTGTGTATTCCCTTCTGCCGTACGTTTAGTAGCGCTTCCACGGTGTCACCACCCGGCAAATCAGTGGCTTTAGCGTGTTTGGCCCAGGTAGCCCAACGTAGGGCTGCCGTGGCGCCGGCATCAGTCAGCACCGAGCTGACCATATCGGCTACATTGGAAAGACCGTCGCCGGTATCTTTCGTGAACTTGGTACCGAGTAACAATTCGGTAACAGCGCCCATGCGCAGTTCTTGCTCGTTAATGCCGTATTCGTTACAGCATTTGAGTATGTCGGATTTTGTCATTGTCATTGTTCTGTTATTCCTTGCGATGTTAAGTACTGTTGCACTGTATTTGTAACACTGTCTGGGTCGTCCAATAGTTGAAAGACCAGTTGGTATTCGTCTGTTTCTTCCTCGAAGAAAGCCGACACGGCGTTCTTCAGTTGATCCATGGCCCCTTTACGTTCGAAGCCTTGGCGTACGAGTTTCTGGCGCATTGAAGTATCACCATCGCTGTCAAGGGCGCTGCATCGAAACATTGCACCTCGATCACGTAAGGCGGCCTCTGCACGTTTAGCCAGTTCTCTTTGTTCTGGTGGATACCAGATGAATATCATCGGCATAGCACCTTCTACGTCATCTTGCGCGACACTGCTGATGATCTTGTCGAGCTCAGCCTCGTCCGTGAGGTGGAACTCCACAATCTGTCGGGTCGGTATCGGTTCTGTTGCGGTCGCAAGTTTATCGGCATCGATGTCGATGACTGATATACACTTGTCACGTTCCTCGTCGGACGCGTTGACCTCAGTAGATCCGCTGTAAATGAATCGGACACCACCGACCACTGTTTCCTTGTACGCGTGTATATCACCCATGCAGACCAGGCGTATGCCGACCTTACTCAGCTCAGGAGCTAGCTCCAGTGCCGTGATCTCTTGGGCTTCGAAGTCTGCGAACTCACCAAGTGACTGATGAATCACCAGCACATCAGTATGTTCGCCAGCCGCTATCAGTTCCTTGACCTTCTGGTGGAAGATCGCTGGACGACAGGAGTTGATCCCACAAACAACAACGCCATCCTTCTTGTACGTACCACGCGCATCGATTCCTAGTGGGAAGATACCGCAAACGTTAAGCCAGTCGTTACTACAGCTATCATGATTGCCATCAACGCCAATCACGTCGACACCTGCGTTACGGGCCTTCCAGACCTCGTTCTGTGCTTGACGTACGGTATTTGCTGGTGGCTTAGGCATGTCGAACATATCCCCGGCCATGATCAGTACGTCTGCCTTAAGCGCAACAGCGCGCTTCATTACGTGGGCCACGGAGTCATGGAAGTCCTGCTCTCGTTCAGCAAAGCCGTACTGCCGATAACCTAATTGCCAATCTGCGGTGTGTATAATCCTCATGTATCTATCCTCTCCATTGTTAAGTTCTCTACGTCATCCGGCATTTGACCGTACGGTATCTCCACTTCAGGAAGCCGCGGATCATCAGCCAGTGTGGTCATCAGATTGATAGTCTGTCTGCGCAACATGCCACAAACCGCGTCGCACACGCACATGTACGGAAGTGTATTCCGCTCACGCCACGTGTAGTTGACGTTCATCCCAAGTGCCGCCTCATCGACGGCAGCCCAGAGCTCTTTGTTCTTACGCCGTTCATACAGTCCTGTCAGCGTCTTGATGGTGTACTCTGAATCAGAGATGACACGTACCCTGAAGCCAGCAGTCTTGACCCAGTTGGTCTTGATCCAACGTAACGCCTCAATGATAGGCAGAAGTTCACAACGCGTAATGGTCGTGGGAAAGTTGACGCCGTATAGTAGCTTTCGCTCCGTGTCGGTCACAGCGAGAGCAGCCCAGGCACCAATGTCATCCTTGCGAGCGGAGGAACCGTCGGCGAAGATGTAGACGTGCGGTTTAGTGTTGTTCATTCCCCTGCCTAATTAGATCTATCTTTCGTTCGCGCTGTTCCAGCAGCGCTTCTTGTATTTGTTCGTTATCGTAGATCAGGGGTTCCTGCTGCAAGTGTTCCCGTAATCGAGGTAAGTTACCGTTTACGGCAGCTACCTGATATAGGGGTTCAAATGCCTTAGTTATAAAGGTGACGTTACCCGGGACCCAGAGTTGTTCTGATCGAGCGCGCACAAGTATAGGGGTAAGTAATCGGTCCGGCATGGGCACACTATTTACCCAGCCGTTGAACGAGCTGTTCTTGCCGAACACACCGGGTGGTGGCATTACGAACTCGTAACCGAGCATAGCACACTTTTGATTCTGCAGCCGCATAAGCACTGACAGCACGTGTGGTGTGAGGGCGGCAGTGGCCTGCCCTAGATTACGATGGGGATTGTCAGCATGATTCAGCCGCATCAGTAGAGATTTACGGAATGCAACGGCCCAGTCGTCTGCCTGGTTGAGCTGCGCTTCTAATGAGCGTATCTCGTCGCATTCTATACATCTACGTTGTCGTCGCTTATTCTTGACCTGGAACTGATCCAGTGTCAGGTTGCGACAACACATATAACACTTACGCGTTTGAACCGCCTGAATCATAATAGGCTATTCTTGCGCCGGTTGTTGGGCGGGCTTAGGTGCTTCCTTTTTTGTGTCACCCTTGCCGGCTTTCTTCAACTCAGCGGCAGCAGCTTTGTCGGCCGCGGCCTTGGTCTTATCTGCTTCAGCTTTGGCCTTAGCTGCCTCAGCCTCAGCTTTAGCTGCCGCGGCTGCCTCTTCCTCGGCTTTGATCTTTGCCTGTTGTTTGTCGTACGCGCCTACTACCTTAGTCTTAGCTTTCTCAAACTTGGCCAATGCTGTATCCACGATAGATGCCAGATTCTGCCCGATTGAACTGTACAAGAACTGACGAAAATCACGGTGTGGCATACATGTCTGTAACTGAATAGGGAATTCAACCTTTACGAGTTGCGTCTCTTCTCCCAGTTCGACATCGTCTTCCAGTCTAATGATCAGACTACCTCTCATGACTTATCCTCCTTAAAACGGGAGTAGCGGTATGCTACCCCCGTTAACCTGGCCGTGTAACACGACCCTACGCTGCTAGCTCCTTGGCACGGTTCAGCAAGTAATCCACTGCTCGACTGGAATGGTCCGCACCGCGCATACCACCAACCGCATGGGTCGTGACTGCAGTGTACGCGTTAGCAATGGCCCACAGCGATGTAGGGTCAGCATAAGCGGGTTGTTCATCCAGGTCCAGAGTATGCGAGATACCCGTACCTGTCAACTCGTCAAGTACCGCCTTGTCCCGGAACTCCAAACCAGTCGTGGCGCCCATACCGTGGCGCAACGTAAGGAAGTCCTGAAAGCCGTCCATGTGCGTGTTCTGTAGTAGCTCGATCGCAGGTTGCAGACGGCCGAAGTTAACTGCCTTAGTCCGGATCTGCTGTAATGCTTCGCTGATGTCCTCTTCCAGTGTACCGCCGTGTGTGACGTGCGGGAACACAAAGGGCTGACCCATCATGTTCTGACTGTAGAACTGATTGGAACACACCATGTGCATAGCGAAGAATGCGAGCCCAACTTTGCAGCTGCCGTCGTAGCTGTTACGTGCCTCCACGCCCAGCATCATCTTGCTACCGCCTGGTACGTCGATGGCCGCGTCTTCCACGAACCACTTGGAGCTGAATCGTTTCCCGTTCCAGCTGATGGGTTGCGCGTGACTCCCACCGAACGTGGTGATGGGCTTGAACTCCATACCGGTGTCATCTAAGACCTGATTGGCCATGTCGAACACCTGCCGGTTGGTTACGAGTTGATAGTCCGCGGTGTGTACAGTACCCACGCCCGGGATCTCCTCGAACTCCTCGGTGTCGGGTCGCTGCAGTTCCACCATGAACTTGTCAGTGGATCGATCATTGTGCTTGATGTTAGTGAGCCGTACGTCACAGAACGGATCTGAGTTAATAACGGTCTTGGCCATTGTTCTTCTCCTTGATGTTTACGTAGTAACAGTATTTCAACCCAATAGCTAAAAGGGGGCGAACGCCCCCTAGTGCGTTGAACCATCCGACAGGCGATCCTGCCGCATGGTTCTAAGCTTGTTGCTTTTGGTTGTTGCGTTTCCGCATTGTCATTCCCGTAGCCACGACTAATGCCGTAGCTACTACAGGAGCGCCGAAGGCGCCCACACCGGCCCATTTGGCCAGCTCGTGTCCACCATCTTGTAGGGTGGTTTGTTTAACCTTTAATCGTTTGGTAGCTGCGGCGGCTTCTTTGAGTTTTTTGCGTTTCAGTTCAGCGTTAGGTTCGTCGTTAGCGTCTTGTTGCATGCTTGCGATTGCGGTATCAATAGCGACCTGTGAAGTTCGCTTCGCTGTCTGCATCAGTAGCTTGCTAACAAACCAGCCAATACCTGCCGCTCCGATAATGCCTAAAACTACACCGTCCATAGCTGCCATGATCAAGGTGCCTCCTACGAAGAAGACAGCACATGCTTTGTTTCCGTCCATAAGTACCTTTTGGTTTACACGGAGTCACACGGCCCCACTACTGAAGTCTGCAGGATCTTCATCCTCTGACTGTTCCGTAGGGTCTGTGTCCGGTTGAGGTAGGGCTTGTGTGCGTTGTTTGTACTCTGCCTGGTATGCTAAGCCAAAGCTTAGGAATCCCTGACAATGTCTGGCTAATCCAACCAGACTACCTACCATGAGGACTGTTCCAACGAGCATATGTCTCCTTTCACTCGTTAACTAGTGAGATTTCAAGCTTTCATCGAACCTATCAGCTAGTTGTTCTGTTCTTTTCACAACTACCCAGGCGCGAAAGCCTAAGTAACTTACCGCCAACGTGGCGATTACCTCAAACATACTGAAGCCACTTCTCCATTCTGGTTTGCCCTCTCCTATGGCTTAACTTGGTATTCATGCCGTAACGCGGTAATGCAGTAAACGGCAGGTCCGCGGGACATCTTAAACGACCGCGAACGTTGCGCAACCTTCGATACCAGATTGCGGATTTATTCTTCATGGTTACCTCCGTTGACCCTTGACACTCGAATCAGCTCTGTGTAATCTACAACACAGAATTCGAACAGATCATGAATGTACTCTACCATGGTATTGACCGAACACTCAAGTGTTTCAGTCCAAAAAACGAAGATCTCCAACATGACGTCAGCCCTCTCAGACATCAGTAGTGTCACTCAAAAACTTGAACAGCCAGATGTTGTCGGAACGCTCCAGAACCTACATCGTGCTGACCTATTACATGCGTTATTTCGTGTTCATGGTGAACCGTATACGCTGGATAATTATCCCCAATTTCGACCCTTTTATGAAGCGTCTTATGCGACTGATACGTTATGGATGTGTGGTCGACAACTGGGTAAGACTATGAATTTGTCTCGGTCCGAGATCTTAGAGTTGATCTCGGTACCTCATTTTCAACTGTTATATGTTGCGCCGCTACAGTCACAGACCCAGCGTTACTCCACCCTGTACTTAACCGAGGCCATCAACTCATGTTGGGCAGCCAGGGCTATGCAGGAGGATCGGGCTGGGACGCCCATAGACAGCAAGATTGTCCGCGCCGTGCATCATCAATCGTTCAACAATGGCGCGGGTATTCAGTTAACCTATGCAAAGACCTCATCGGACCGCGCACGTGGTATCTACGCCGATCGTATCGATTTTGACGAAATCCAAGACCAACTGCCGGACAACATTCCGATTATCTCAGAATCATTGACCGCGTCATCTTGGGGCGCCCGTTACTTCACCGGTACGGCGAAGACCACTGACAATACCATCGAGGCATTGTGGCAACAGTCTTCACAGTCCGAGTGGGTCATGCAATGCAAGGCGTGTAATCATTGGAATATCCCTACTGAAGAGGGTCGCGTCCTTGAGATGATTCACCCAGATGGTGTCCATTGCGTTAGGTGTGGAAGGAAGCTCAACGTGCGTGACGGTGAGTTTGTATCAGCCTACCCCTCACGTATGCGAGATTTTCGAGGCTACCACATCCCACAGATCGTAGTGCCGGCTATCGTGAATGACCCTATCAAATGGGGCAAGGTCATCCGCAAATGCACCCGGTTACCCCTCCCTATTATCCTTCAAGAAGTGTTGGGTATCTCTTGCAGTATCGGCGCTCGCCTGATTACACAGACTGACATCGACCGCAACTCTGTGCTTCCTACTATCCTTCAGCTGCAGAAACGGCTCAATGACTATGCCTTCACCGTGGGTGGCGTAGACTGGGGTGTCGCGGAACATCAGTCCTTCACTGTGCACACCATCATCGGTGTTAAGCCTGACGGTAAGATCGATGTGCTGTGGTCTCGGCGTTTCGTAGGTTTCGACCCTGACGAGGTAATGACCGAGATCGCTCGGGCCCACCAATTCTATGGTTGCCAGATGATCGCCTGTGACTTCGGCATGGGGTTCGACAAGAACATCATGCTAGCCAACAGATTCGGCCTACCTGTGGTTCAGATCCAATACCTGAGCCAGAACCGGCTGCTCTCCTACAATGCCTTCCAGGGCCATCACAGGTGGGTTGTCGACCGTACCTCAGCTATGGAGCTATTGTTCCTAGCCGTCAAGTATGATCGAATACGCTTCCCGCCGCAGCATGAGTTCAAGATCTTTACCGACGACCTCCTGAGTCCGTACGAGGAGATCGTGGAACCTAACGGTATTGCCAAACGTCGGTTCCTTCGTAACCCAATCCAACCAGATGACTTCTGTCATTCGCTGGTCTACGCGTCGCTCGTGGCTATGCGCTTGATGAATGCCTCTATCGTCGACCTGGTACCGGCCTCTGCCTTTGACGGCGGGAACACAAAGGGTGGCGCACCTAACCGGGTTGATATTGATCCGGCTGATATCCTGACTGCACTGAATGTGTAAGGTAAGAAAAGCACTATACCTTCGCGCAGCAGAATGACACCATCATGGCGCGACAACGAAGTACTGCATCCTATGTACTTATAACCGTTTGCGTGCCAGAATTAAGGCTTGCTACTTTACGGGGTTAGTATTCCAGTTGACTGGCCATTGGTTCGTGACGGGTCCACCAGAGCCTACCACCCGGAATATGAAGCCAGTACGATCCTCGCTCACGATCTGGATGTTAACCAGCTGCGTGAAGTTGGTCGAAGGCGAGCACACTGGAACCATATCCACAGAGAAAGTAACACCGTACTCTACAACTGTCACCAGTCCTGTATTGAGCGTGCTGCCACCAATGCCTGTGTAAGCTGCAGGCGTATTCCATAGGTCCACCAATGCTGACGTGATCGTATTGTCATCACCGAATTTGATGGAGGCTACCTCGCCTACGTATAGGTCACCACCCACGTGAGCATCGTTAGCCACGTGGATATCACCCGACGTTGCTTCCCGTAACGATACGTTGTCTATGGACGCGCCTAGCGCCCCGGCTCGTACGATCAACACCAAGTTAGTGTCGGAAGCTGTGGGATACAACCAGTTCGTCGATGATCCAACGTCCGTAATAGTCACGCTGGTGTTACCCAGTTGTGCTGTAACCACAGTGCCGGCGTCCGCTGTGGTGATGATCAGACGGTACGTCTTACCCGCATACGTTGTCATGCTGTTGGTTGTGGTCAATGAGCCTGAAGTTAACGGATTAACGACTATCTGATCTGCAGAGAATGTGACGTTACTGAGAGACCACCATGCTGCACTACCTAAGAACGTACCATTAAGTGTAAGCTCGGCCGCGAAGGTAGCCCCAATGATTGAAAGGGTTGGAATGATATTGGTGTAACCGTAGGTGATATTGGTCCCCATGTTATTCCACAGGTTGGTATCAGCCACAGTGATGCCGTATGCCACGCTATTCGACCAGCTCGACGCCGCCCAGGTCCAGGTGCCGGTCATACCATTAGGCAGCGTGATATTGGTGCTGAGGTTATCAAGGACGTCATGCACGTTCGAATAGAGGCCGTCAGGGCTCACGTAGACCACGTTAGAGGCCGCCATGGGGGCAAAGTAAGGTACAGACCCACCATGGAGCA
>Ga0075125_10000031_pt1 | contig 46045 bp, 88 predicted proteins | sample AntAceMetag02UKN_FD_69810 | JGI IMG/M metagenome (GOLD analysis project Ga0075125, IMG submission 69810) | Saline lake microbial communities from Ace Lake, Antarctica - Antarctic Ace Lake Metagenome 02UKN | ecosystem: Environmental > Aquatic > Non-marine Saline and Alkaline > Saline | place... | reverse complement strand
TATGATAAATATAATCCACGTTTGATGATTGGTGTTTATGATCCAACTTCACCTGGTGGAAATGATTATAATCCTATGATTGGATTTGAATTTAATTTAGGTACAAGTGATGGTGGCAATTCTACATTAATCGAATATCATACTTTAGCTCGTGGTACAACTTATGAGGAGGGACCTGATAGGTGGACTGGACAATCTTTTACAATTGGTTCAACTGTATCTAATTGTGATTGGACTATAGATAGTGTTAGTTTTTTTTATTATAGACATACTACTGAAGATTTACCTGAGACTATTGATATAGTTTTAAAAGCTGTTGATGGAGGAGGTGAACCTACTGGTGATGAATTAGCATCAGGAAGTATTTCCAATATCAGTACTTTTTTATATGATGGAGGTTGGAAAACAACATCTCTCTCTCCAAAAGTAAGATTAGAAAGAGGAACACAGTATGTTATTTATCATAAACCTTCAGTAGGTGTTTTTCGAATGGGGCGTGATGCTTATCATAGATATGATGGTGGATGTGTTGTTTATAGTATAAATGGTGGTGTTGTTTGGAATGTTAATTTACCTGCATCTGATATGTTATTCAAAGTATATGCTCGCCCAATAAAGGCAGTTAGGCCATTTCTATCTAATGATATTACTGATAGTAATACTGCAAATCCAGAGTATAGACATGGGGATTGGGAAATTACTGGTGCAACAACATATGAGTGTAAATTAGTTGGTACTGATTTTCTTTTTTATGTTGATAAAATACTTAAGCAAACATGGGATATTTCCAATGTAACTTTGAATGGTAATTATAAATTCGGTGCTGGTAATATCTACGATTGGAGTGGATTTAGAGTTCAATTAATTGATAGTGCATCAGGTAGTGCTGGTGATACTTTTAATTTTGCTAGGATTAGTGGTAATATTAGTTATCTTGAAGTTGGTGGTTCAGCTGATTGTTTATCCATATCCACAGATTCTGGTCAAACTTGGACTAATGATCTTGATAAACATCTTCTTTATTCCATAGGGTGGAATTATGATAATGTTAAAGGAACTGCAACAGATACAACTACTATAAGTAAATATGGTACTCATTTCTATAAAGTGTCAGAAGATCTTTTAACTACTTATGTGGATAGTGATAATTATGCTCAAAGATTAGTAGATACCTATAAGAGTGGGGTATCAACTGGAAGCTTAACTATAAATGGGAGGACTGATGTAGATATTAAATCGAAGTTTAGATTTAGTGGGACAAATATTGGTTTAGATAAGAATTTGGTTATAACTCAATATATTAATACAATTGATAGGAATGGATTTACTACTAATATAGTTTATGGTGAGGCTCCATATGACATTGCAAGAAAGGTAGCAAGTCTGGAGGGTGAAGTATATGGGTAAAATGGAATTATATTCTATTCTTTCAATAATTTTTATCTTTGGGATTCTTATTGGTTTTATGATACCATCTATATATTATTCCCAAAGTATATTTCCTCAAGATTTAATTAGTAGTAATGATATTTCAGGATTGTTCAATATTTCTACAGATAGGTATAGTATCATGATTCAAAATGCTGATGCATATCATATATATAGTTGTAAGAATACAGATTCGATGATACCATCTATTGGTTATAATACTACAATCATAGTAAAATCGGTAGATAGTATCAGTGATATTTCTATTGGTGACATTGTGATTTTTAAATACAATGAAAGAATAATAGTTCATAGAGTAACAGAAATAGAAAATGATACTCAAGGAGAATTTCTTGTGACCAAAGGAGATAATAATTTTTTTAATGATTTCTATAAGTTTGGAAAGATACGTATTAATCAAGTCATTGGTATTGTTATAGGAATAATTTATTAGAGTGATAAAATGAGTTTAGCGCAAATAGGAGTATCTTCCACAGTTTATAATAAACTCCCAATTGAGGATAGAATTGTATATATATACGGTAATGCAAGTAATAAAGGTACTCTCAATCAATTTTTTGTAAATGCATATACTTCTTGGGGTAGTAGTGATTATGCAAGAGGGGCAATCTTTGTTTCAAGTTCAAGAGAATTGGTTGCACAGACTAGTCCATTTTATGGAAATGCTCAAAGTAATTGGTTAAGTGCATCGATAGGTCCGTCTTCTATTACAGAAGGAGAAGATTATATTATTGCACTTTGGGGTAATGAGAATGATAGTGATGCTAGGACTGGTACTGGTACAGGTTGGTATGATAGTGGTAGGGATTATTCGGCTAGTGATGATGGTAATTTTTCAGCAAATTATCCTACACTAGATTCGCAAGGGAATTATTCGGATGTAAATATGAAGTACTTAATGTTTCTTAGTTATGATATAATACCAACTACTCACTATGATGAAGGAGACTCTTTAAGAATCTATGTATCTTGTAATAATTACCCGAATAATTATATAGACTGCTGGGCGACTAGATTTCAAGAGGGTAACTGGGATGTAGTTTTTGAAACTTTCTTGGGTTCTGGTGCTAGGGATTTCTTATTTGATAATGTAATACCAGGAGCACAAACCGAATTATATAATATACTAGGAACACCTTACTATAGAGATACTTCATATTCATCATCAAATACCATTATTTTGGAACCCAATTATGGATATGGTTTGAGTGGATTACGTGAGAGGAGAGTGGTTGCTGTTAAGAGTATATCGGATACTTTCTTAACTCCAAATAAGTTTTCTATTAAGGTAGAAACTACGAGGCTAGATACTTAATGGATTTAATAATATCTGGTAATCATTGTAGTATTCTAGGATGGACAAAACGTTGGTCAACTTCCAACTATAATATTGTGGTTGAGACTTTGATGATAAAGAGTGATTTGCAGGATTTGAGGAATAGTATTGTACCTGGGGCATCAAAAGAATTATACCAGATAATGGGTAGGAAATACTACTATGATCAGACATGGCAAGCAAACAACACACTGACTCTTATACCACAAAGTACAACACAGGGAACATTATCTAACATGAGAGGAGAGAAAGTGGTATTTGTGAAATCCATTTCGGATAACCCATGTAAGGGTAAATTGGGTAATGATGGATATTTAGATGTGAAAGTTGAATTCAACATATCGGGAAATCAAAATCTATGATAGAAACTATAGGAGTTAGTTAATATGGCGTGGACAGATTCTCAATCTTCTGGTTCGGTAATAGATTTTTCAGAATGGAATACAATGACTACAGCCATGCAATCACATTCTAATACATGGCATAGTGATAACTATTATTACCAAGAGTCCGACCTAACTGCAGTTCTGGATGATAATTATGCTCCATTAGCGGGGTATAACTCTCACATCGCTAATTATTCAAATCCCCATCAGGTTGTGTGGGATGATGTATCAACCGCAGCTAAAGTTGATTTAGCAAATGACTATGCGCCAAGTTCTGGGTATCATACTCATATTACAGATACTTCTAATCCACATTCTGTATCTTGGACAGATATCTCTACAGTTGCAATAGCAGATTTGAATAGTAATTATCCAGGAAGCTCTAATGTCTATAATCGCAATTGGATAGATTCTTTATCTGGCTCAATAGATGGAAGATTAGATGCTCTTAGTCCATTTGATGGTACTGATTATATAACTAGCTCAAACGCCATTAGTAGATTTGCTGATTCAAGTAGTATACAAACCAAATTCTTACATAGTGGGGTAGTACTTAATGCTGTCTCATCTCTTACAATTTCTGGTGGCTCTATTATTGGTAATACTATAACCACTACTGGAAGGATTTCATCTGCCACTGGAATATATAGTCATTTCATATCTGCAAATAATACTAATTTATCAACTGCTGGCGAAACTCCATCTTCATGGACTTGGACTATACCAGTTGCTACATCAGGTGTGAGTGTATCTAATATTGGTAAGGTATCTGGTTCATTAGCAATTTATATAGATGATTATATTGCAAGTACTAATGCAATTAGTAGGTTTGCTGACTCATCAAATATACAATCTAAATTCATTCATAGTGGGGTAACACTCAATTCTATATCATCTAATAAAGTATGGGTTGGTACTGGATATATATCAGCACAAACTGGATTGTATGCTGATTGGATATCAGGAAATTCAAGTAATCTTATTGGTGGGGTTTCAACATTTACTGCTCTCACTGATACTCCAAGTGCTTATTCTGGTTCAGGTAATAAATTAGCTGTTGTTAATGGTTCTGAAGATAGTATTGTCTTTAGAGAAATCGTATGTACTAATACAGATGTTGTTATCGCTGGTGCAAGTGTTGTACTGGTTTAGGATTAATAAAATTATTAAGGAGAATGATAGAATGAATAGAGATATGAATGAAGTAAATATGGATTGCTGTATAGAAGAATATATGAATAGATTATCTATAAATTATAATGTTGGTTTTATTAAAGGAGGAGGTGGATAAAGTTGGCGCATCACAGTGGTTTGACCACAACGGATTTACATAATCCTAAAGGATTACAATATGCAGAAGATGTTAGCGGGTTTGATTCTGCAACTTGGACTAATTCTGGACTTATTTGGAATGGGGATAATTGGGTAGCCTGGAAATCTGGTGGTACATCTACTGGAGGTATAACAGGGTGGCAAGCATTAACTGCTGGGACTGGAGTAGGTGGGCTTACTGGTACCTATGCTATTAGTGGTAGTGATGCTCCAACTATTAGTGTAGATGGTTATGTAATAATATCTAGTAATGCTGAATCTGCACAACAACATCTTCTTGATTCTGGTAGCAAGTATCATAATGCATATCTATCTGGTCAAAAGGTTCTTGATACATTCAACCATGAGAGTTATGTTATATCATCTAATATCTACAATAGAACTTGGATAGATACATTTTCAGGGAATGTGGATACCAGAATTGATGCTGCTGGTGGTACATTAGCTGGTGAAATGGTTGGTAATATTTCCGGTGTGAGTTATGCTTATGGTTTGAAGGATATGAATTTTTTATCATCTCAAGCAATTTCGGGTGGTACAATAGTTGGTAACTATACAAGAAGTGTGGTATCAAAAACTGATAATTATACAGCAGTCGTGGGCCAAATAATTTTATCAGATGCGACTTCAAATGACATTAGAATAGATCTTCCACAATCACCGAATTCTGGTGATATGGTAGATGTTAAGCGAGTTGATGGTAGTGTTTATAATGTAAAAGTAAGTGGTAATAGTAATACTATAGATGATGATGATACTATTACAATGTCCTTCCAATATGAGAGTAATTGTTTTGTCTCGGATGGAAGTAATTATTATATAATTTAGAGGAGAATTGAATATGAGTATATTAGTATTAATATTGGTATTAGCGGGTTTGTTAGTAACTGGTGGATTATGTTGGTATTATAGAGGTTATCTAAAAAATACCTTTAATAAGAATAAGAAGAAGATTGTGGCTATTGGAACTGCGGGTGCACTTCTTAGTATTGGGGGTAGTGGGTTATTAATACCAGAGGGTTATAGACCGCCTACTGAAACGTTGATTAGAAATAGTAATGGTAACTACTGGGCTGCTACTGGTGCTAATATCCAGAATGCTATCGATGATTTAACAACTCCTGGTACTGTTTGGCTACCTAGTGGCACAATCACAATTGATGCTGAATTAAATCTCGATGATGATATTGCTTTGGTTGGTTGTGGTGTTGGTGCGACTACTATTTATTCAGACGAATCAGGTGCTTTCGATGCGATAAATATAATTGGTAAAAGCAATGTCACATTGAAAAGCTTTACTCTTGATATGAACAGTAAAGGTCAACAGGGTATATATGTGACAAGTGGAGCAGTAGATGTAAGAATTGATGATATTTACATTTATCATTATGGTTTGGCTCAAGGGATATATTGTACTGGTGGTGCTAATCATATTTATATAAGTAATCTGAAAATAGTAGCGGGTGATGTAGCATGTAAGCATGGTATTGGTATGACTGGTGTTAATGATTCTAGGGTTGATAATGCTGTATTTATAAATAATTACCCCGATGTATCGGAGGATGCTTTTGATGTTGGTGGCGCAAATGATTGCCATAATATTACATATAACAACATTGACATTTATGGTTGGTATGATGGTTGTAAAGTTGCTGGTTCTGATACAGGTGCAAAAAATGTTATTCTATCAAATATTAAAATTCATGGTGTCGATAATATTGGACTGAAGTTGCAAGGTCAATACGTGACTGTTGATGGTTTTTTTATTGAAAATTGTCCTAAAGGCATAGCATCAAATACTGGTGGCGACCATATGAATATTTGTAACGGATTTATACGTAATTGTGGAATAGGGTTATACCTTGCGGATGGTTCACCAGAAAATGTTAGCGTTTCTAATGTAGAAATTGATACGACTACTACATATGGAATAGCATTAAAAGGTAAAAATATGCAGTTTACAAATGTCCGAACGCTTAATGCAGGTACTTATAATAAAATTAGTACTGGCTCATCTTATATTCTTATGGATAACTGTATATTTTTAAACGGTGGTAATATAGGTCTTTCTATTGATGGTTCAAGTCATTTTAAGATAACGAACTGTATCATAAAAGGAAATACAGGTGTTGGTCTTGCTACAACGCTTGTGGCATGTAACAATTATACCATCATGGGATGTACTTTTGAAGACAATGGTGAAGCACTTGATACTCATGCTAGTGATGATTGGAATATCATTACTTTAAATACAGTTGTAGATGGTGAGACGTTTGATGCTAATTCTAAAACAAAGGGGATTACTACAAATAATCTTGGTGCTGATATTTAGGAGCCGCTAGATGAATAAACTCCTACCTTATTTGGTTGTCAGCCTCTTCTTTCTGAGTCTGATACCGATAGGTAGGAATGTGTTTCTCTCTGTGGTATCTGGGAAGAGATATCTTACTGTTGATTGAGGAGGTTATATAATGTGTATTAGAGAGTGGTTATGTGGAGCATTGGGGTGTGATAGATATGATAGTGATATACCTTCACCTAAAATAGTTGGAAGTATAGAAGTAGAAGATTTAAAAATAGTACTAAAAGGAGTATTTGGTGATATCCCACTTCTTCTTCCAGATTATCACTATATATTAGCTACAAAAGAATCATATGAAGAGTTTCTAAAACAAGATACAACCGATAGTTATATCTATACAGGAGATACAGAATATAATCATTGGGATTGTGAAAACTATAGTTATCGTCTTCATGGAAATCTCAATATCCCTAAATGGGCTGGAGTACCAAAAGGATGTTGTTGGTTATCCAAACCCGCTCATGCAGTAAATATCTTCGTTGATGAGAATTTAGATGTATTCTATGTTGAGCCCCAAACCGACATGTTATATCTAGTTAAGGATAAAGTAGATTGGGTTCCGTATATTGTATGGTTATAGTAGAATGAGTACTACTAGTAATATAATAATGGAAGATGAATTAATACAATATCTAAATACTGTTGAAGATTATAATTTAGAAGATTTAGCTAATTCATGGAATTTAGGAATTAGTAGAATGTGTACCAAAATACAGAAATATAAAATTAATTTCAGAAAACATGGTAGGCAAATAGGTATAAGTATTGATTCTAATTCTTTTGATAAATTATATTATTATGAAGATTTTTCTGGGGATAAGATTGCAGACTTAATTAAGTGTGATAAGAAAACAATATATCAATGGATGAAATTATTTGGTAGACCAACAAAACAAGAGATTAAAGATAACTTTCCCTTTCCTAATGAGAAGGAATGTTCTATATGTGGTAGATTACTTCCATTAGAAGATTTTAGTAAATTGGGTGTTAGTTATGATAATCATATGAGTAGGTGTAAGGAATGTGATCACAAGATAGGGAAGGATTATTATGATAGGAATTTGGATAAGGTGATTGCATATAGGGAACAATATCTATCCAACCCAAAGAATAAGGCTAAAAAGAGATTCACAGCATATAGGAGGAGGTCAATCAAGAGATTTGGTGAGACTTCATTTGATTTAAGTTTTGATGAGTTTCTTTATTTGATTCTACAACCATGTGAATATTGTGATGGGTTTGATATTCCTGTTAATGGACTCGATAGAGTTGATAATACAAGAGGATATAATAAAGATAATGTGGTTTCGTGTTGCAAGAGATGTAACTATATGAAATCGGATATGACTCCAAATCAATTCAGAAAATTAGTGGGTAATATATATGATAGGTTTAATTCCAATGGAAGTTAATAAAGATTTTAAGATATGTTGTAGATGCAAACGAGAATTATCCATTACTAAATTTGGTCCTAATAAGCGTTCAGCTGATAAATTACAATATTATTGCAGAGAATGTGATAGTGAGGATGTGAGTGAGCGTTATTATAGAAATATGGATGAAGTGGAGATTCAAAGGAAGATACAAATTAATGATTATAAGAATAGATTTGAACATTATAGTTCTATTAGAGATAGATTTAATGTTTATAAAGTAAGATGTAATAATGATAATTTAACATTTAATATATCATTCCTAGATTTTGCTCTAATAACTATCTCTCCATGTGTTTATTGTGGGGGCAAGGACAATCCAATAAATGGAATAGATAGGATAGATAACTCAATAGGTTATGAGAGTGATAATGTAGCTCCTTGTTGTAGATATTGTAATACTATGAAAATGGACTTAACCCTAGATGAATTCCAACAACATATTAGTAAAATTTATCATAAGATTTGCTTAAATGACGGTGATGGTGAATAGCTACAGAAAGAGATTCTCATAGTTCAGCAACTCATTTTGCCTTTCCCTACTTTTTCTCAGATGTATCAGGTATTAATTTCCAAGGCATTACTAACATCATAGGTGATTTACTTATCTACTATACAGATAATGACTTTATAGACTGCCGTTGTAGTCGCTGGTCAGTACAAGATTATAGTGTTGTGGCAGAAACTTGGTTAAAGAAAAATGATTTACAAACATTAGTATCTAATATTGTCCCTGGAGCAGTAAAAGAGTTGTATCAAATTATGGGTAGGAAATACTACTATGATCAGACATGGCAAGCAAACAACACAATAAAACTAAAACCTAATATCTATACCAAGATAATAGGTGGAGATAAGTGGGAAGGCACTAACACCAGTAAGTTAGCAGAAATGAGGAGCGAGGTAGTATGCTTCCCAAAAACTATAACCACAAGTTCGATTGAGGGTAGTAATGGGTGGATAGATTGTAAAATCGAGGCGTACGTATCTGGGAATCAATCTTTGTGATAATATGTATAAGTATAAAGCAAAAGTATTAGATATCTATGATAGTGGTAAAAGACAATCTCGGTATCCAAATTATATGCCTAATAATGATGTGAAAAGGTTAGTATATAATTTTAGCATATGCAGTAATGGTTTGGGTATTTTGGTGAAATTGGGGTAAATACCGAGGACATTGCAAAAGTCTCTCAAATTATGCATGAGGATTGCTTGTAGTAGCCCTTAAAGGCATAGTAATGTTGGGTTGATAGTATAGTATCAGTTGGGGGGGTAAGTCGCTCAAATCGCTTTATATGCAATCCTCAGGCATTTTATGATTTATATTGATTTGTTAGCATATGCAGTAAAATATGATGGTAGTTTGTGGTTAGAATATTTACCTAAATCTAATGTCATTTTAGATTCTGGATGACCATCAGGTATATTAATACGTCCTATATTCCAATTTACCATAGCTCCACAAGTTGGACATAATGATGTCTGGGTATCTTGTAATGTTTTCTGTCTAGTTGTTAGACTACCAGTAAATCTAGATACCTTAAAGCAGAAATCACAATAAGCATAGTATTCTAATGTAGTGGGTTTATTATCTATCCCAACACTTAATACTCTATATTCTCCTAACTTGTCTTTTACTATATCATTTCTTTTATATTTCTTCATTTACTTATCACCCCTTCTATTTGTTCCCAGTCTCTTTCTGGACGTAATTCTAAATTCTTTTCCCATACTGCTTGCATTATTGTAGGTTTAACTCCTAATTCCTTTGCTTTATTAATGGTGGCATTTAAATCTTTACAGAAACATAATCCTCCAAAACCTAGCTTACCATCATGTCCTGGTACATCCGTATGGCTTCTACCTATCCTACCATCTGCTAAGATGAGATTAATAACTTCATTGTAATCTATATGTAATGCTTCACATATCTGGTAATACTCATTGCAGATTGCTACCTTACTAGCCAAGAAGCAATTTGCTAGACACTTAACAGTTTCTGCTGTTGTAGTATCTGTTAGATATATAGGTACACTACCTTCTGGGAATCTCATTCTATACAACTCCTTAACCTTAGTAGTATCTTTTATATTACCACTTATTATAATCCGACTTGCATTTATGAAATCTAACTTATAACTCCTTTCTGTAAGAAACTCGGGGTTGAATACAAGATGAATCTCTGGGTATTTATCTTGTAATTGTTTTGTTGTCCCAGGGACTAATGTGGATTTTATTATGTAGATTGGTTTATTAGATATTCTACTACATTCATCTATCACAGACTCTATTATTGATGTATCTTGTATTCCAGTATCTATATTCATTGGTGTGGGTACACCGATAAACACATAGTCACTTTCTTTACACACTTCTTCTAATGTATTTTCACTTATCTTTGGATTCTTGTCATATATTCTAAAATCTGTTGTTTGTTGGAATCCGTGTTGAATTGCTCTGCCTATTGTGCCGAATCCTATTAGACCAATTACTACTCTTTTCTTCATTTCTTAATCAATCCTAAAATATCTTTCACATTTGTACATCTATCATCAATTTCTAAACTTCTTGAATTTAGAAGAATGGAATTTGCTACTTCAGTCATTACCTTATGTGAGGATCTAAGTAGATGATTAGCATAGATAACAATATTAGCACCTAAATCTTTCAATTCACTTTCGTTCATATAATTGTATGTTGTTGGTACAACTATTAATGGCACCGTGCTATCCAATTGTTTATATCTATTACAAAACTCTATTAACTTATGAGGTTTAGTATTCTTACTATGAATCATAATACCATCAGCACCTGCCGATATGTACGCTGTTGCTCTAACTAGTGCATCATCTACACTTTTACCAGCTATTATACTTTCTATCCTAGCTATAATCATAAATTCATTAGTAATTCTGTGTTGTACACCATTTTGTATTTTGTTACAGAATATATCTATATCCTCTTGTTTATGAGTAGCTCCTTCTTGTAGAGAATTTATTTTAGGAAATTTCTTATCCTCTATAATAATAGCAGATACTCCAAGTCTTTCTAATGTATTAATCATATATTTAAAGTGTTCAGCAGCTCCGCCAGTATCTCCATCCACTATTATTGGTTTAGTGGTTACTTCCAATATTTCATTTATTGTATTAACTCTTGATGTGAAATCTACTATTTCTATATCTGGCTTTCCCTTAGCGGCAGAATCAGTTAAACTACTAACCCATATGCCATCAAACTCTTTATTACCAACTTTTGTATTATTAACTATCATACCTGATAAACCATTATGAGCTTCAAGTATTCTAAGTAATGGTTTATTATATAATAACCTCTTTAATTTCTTTCTCCTATAATCTGGAGTTACACCAAATTTCTGTTCATATTCTATAATATCTGTAGTGGATGGGGAACTTATTAATTTAATATCTATAACTTCTCCACCTATCTTTTTCATTACCTTAATAGCTTTTTGTCTTGTTTTTCTCTGTGGTCCTGATTTCCAATCGTCACCATGGACTACATAATTTGGTTTATATTTTAGTAAGTTATCTGTATAATCAAGTGTTTCTTGTGGCACAACTTTAGATACCATATCAAAACATTCTACAATTTCTTTTCTTTCTTCATATGTAGTTAGTGGTAATCTCTTATAAGAGGATATTGCTTTATCCGTTAGAATACCAACTATTATCTTACCATATTTAGAAGCTTCCTTCAGAAGATATATATGTCCTGGGTGTATCTTATCTGCGGCCATTCCAACATATACTAATTTCATAATAACTCCTTAACTTTCTTATATTCATCAGATAGATTTAGAATATATGATAATGCAATACCATGTGGTATTTTGTATTTGCCAGTTATCCCATATGATAGTCCATGAATCAAATTAGTTCCTGTTATCTCAATTGCTCTACCAGCCATTACACTTGCATTCAACCAATCACCATCCTTTATTAATTTTATAGATTTCATACATAATTTATCACTTTCTTCAGTTGAATTCTTTGAAACTAAACTCTCTATAACATGTGACATACAATCCACTTTTGATGTAGCCTCTACTGATTTTGGTAAATTTCTTGCATATTTCTCTTTTATTATAGTCATCGGTAGTTTAGTTTTAATGTTACACTTTTTCTCATTATGCCAATATACGGAATGTGATGTTCCTGATGCTCCTGAATAAGTTGTTGGTACTGCAATTATAGAATTCATACATATTATTTTAGCAGTATCTATAACTGAACCACCACCTATAGCTATTACATTATGGTATCTATCTCTTAATTTAAGAGTATCCTTTGTTGGTGGCTCGGTTACAATCATTATATCATCATATTGGAAATCCTTTATATATCTTTTAGTTGATGGACTACATACTATTAATTGCATTTTTAAACCTCATCATTATCTCTTTAGGTGTAAGTGGTATTCTTGGTGACTTTTCTTTAGGATTGTATACGTGAACATGATTTCCTATACCTGCTACAGCTCTAAAGTATATAGCATCTGAACAAGTTTTTTGTCCACCGGTAGATTGGTATTCATTATTATCTAATACATGTACCATTACAAATCCTTTTAATTTATTTTCTTTCTGGAGTTTTGCTAATAATACTAATGAACCTAAATTATATAATGCTTCACCGTCTCCTACAAATACATAAATCCATAATTTCTTTTTAAGAGCTAATCCTATAGCAAATGGGATTGCACATCCTAATGAACCCATCATATAGAAGTTTCTTGCTCTATCTTTAATATCATATAAATCTCTACTTATCATCCCAGCTGATGATATATAAATAGAATCTTCATCATGTGATAGAACTATATCTTTAATATATTGTTTTCTATTGTATATAACAGGTGTTATTCCCATAATCTAATAACTCCAATAATTTGAATGTAATATCATACATTGGTTTATGATGTGATGGTGAGTTCCTTACTGATAGAACTAAATGTGGTAGTGGTATATCATAAGTTTTGTATAAACTTGTTACTATATCTACTATATCTCCAAGACCACTATTTTGCATATATACTTCAGGTTCTCCACCAGCAATCCAATAGCCAGCTGCAATTGCCATTGCTTCTGCTTCTGTAGTACAAGGAATCTCATCTCCCTTAAGATAATCTTTTAATTTACTACACGGTACTCCTAATTTCAACTATATCCTCTCCTTTATATCCACACCATGAACATCTCCAGAAATATATAATCTTATTATCTATAGATTTCTTACCCCACTCTAATCCCTTACCACATCTTGGACAGAGTTTCATATTTTCTCTCCAAAGAATCTTTCTGGGTCTCTAATTGCTTGTCTCCGTAATCTCTCATAATTAGGATATGGGTATGCATTCTTTCTATGTGGAAAAGGTAATTTCGGGATTGGGGTATTTAGAAACTTACATATTTCTTTCCATCCATCCCCATTCCACCATGATATCTCTAATAAGTCATCTTGTCTATCTTTAAAATAATATCTAACTTGTTCATTATGTATTCTATAAATTTCCAATAATTTATCTTCATTTAAAACTGGATATTTAAATCCATACTCATGAATATATATATTTGCTATCTTCATTCTTTGTTTTATATTACCTCTAATAGATTGGTATACTATTGATTTGACCCATTCCTCTTCATTTTGTCTTGTACCCAAAACAAATTTAGTATTTGGATATTTTTTATCAAATTCTTTATATGTGTACATCCATGGATAATCTTCAAACACATCATACTTATCTGCTACTTCCCATAAATTATCATATTCCTTATTATTCCATGCTTTTTGTAATCTAACATCATTCTCATATAGTTTATACCCAAGAACTTCACAAGCAGTACCAAATGTACTGGTTCCTGTTTTACCATGTCCTACATATAATATCTTTCCTTCATGCATTTTATAATCTCTTGAACCTCTTTATAAATATCTATAACATTAGAATGTATAACCATATCATATTTAGTTGGTTCTTCAAATTCTTCATTTATTCCTGGCATATATTTTATTTTACCTTGTAATGCTAATTTATATAATCCTTTTTCATCTCTTTTTACGCATATAGATAATGGACACTTAACATATACTTCAAGTAAATTATCTAATCCATCTCTGAATATTTTTCTATTATCATCAAAATGTGAATTTGTGCAAATAACAATGTTTTTGTTTATATTCTTTGGTGTATGTCTATATTCTATTATTCTATTTGCTTGTTCTATTCTATCATTTCTTGAATATCCAAGTTTATTACCAAGAATTCCGCGTAATATATCACCATCAAATAGTATTAGATTATCTACTTGTTTACATAATTCGGTTGCTATTGTTGTCTTGCCAGCAGATGGTCTACCATGTATCCATATTGTATAGTTATTCATATATTGTACATTCACTCTCTTGTATTAAACAAGGACTATCTCTCTTTGTATGCCATCCTTCACCAGAATCTTTCAATTTCCAATGATCACCATACATAACATCTAAATAGAGATGTGAATCACTAGGTATATAAGCTTTAGTACCAACAAAATCTATTGGAATCAATTCATCAAATATGTGTGATGGTAATTTATAAAATACATGTTCATTTGGTGCTGGTTTGTGTGAATCTACTCTGTACATATAATCATTTTTATTATACCAAAAATGTATATCTACTCTCATTCTATTAACTCTAAATGCTAAAAGGTAATATTTATTTCTGTATTTTCTTAATGTTTCAAATGGTAAATATGGTTTCAACTTATCTTTAATTTTAAATATTGTTTCTTCACTAACATTAAATGTATCTATATCAATGTCACTACAAGTTTCTAATAATCCATTAATCTTAACTTGTCCCATAAGGGTGCCATGACCTAATGCCCATTTAACATCTAATTCATCAAGACATGTAGATACTATCTTAATGCATCTCTTTGCTAATTTTCTATATCCTGGTAATTCAAATTTCTTCATATTAGTTTTTCCATTAAGAATTGAAAGTCATTACCTCTCAATACAACTTTAACATTATATTTTTCTATGAATTCATCAACTGCTTCTCTTAATCCAACTTTTAATTTTCTTTGGTTAGTTATTGGGACATAATCATCACCACCGATATATCCATGAACTTTTAATTTAGGATAATATAATTCTAAGTCTTTCCTAACAAATTCTTTCTTATGATTACCATCTATATATATAAAATCTATAGAATTATCCTCGAATAGATTAACTACATTGTGTGCCATATCTCTAATAACTATTACTTTATTGTTATTTTTGTAATTTTCTTTTACTTGCTCATATACTACATCCATCTCTTTTTGTTTATTATTACTTCCTTTTTTCCTTTGGTATTCTGGGTAGAATCTCCAAGGATCTACTAGATATAACTTGGATGGATGTAGTATATCCAACATTTCGTTTGAGTTTTCTCCTTTCCATACTCCAATTTCTAAACATATCATGTTAGGTGGATTAAGTCTTCTTACTCTTCTATATAAAAATTTTCTTGATTTATGCATCATTTAACTCTAATATCACTTTCTTTACATCCCATTGATACCTTATTTTTGATAAATCTATATCTCTATTAATTATGATTGGTATTTCATCTATCTGTTCATGAGTATATGGTATATCAACCCATGTACCATGGTCAGAACTTATTATAAATGTCTCATCTGGATTAGCTAATTCTTGTAGATATTTTATAACTTGTTTATACCTCATTATACCAAATTCATAAACTTTCTTTTTAAGTGGCTTATCCTTTCTTATTATATCATATTGTATAACAGATGGTAGTCTTCCTTGTTCATATGGGCCAGGCATCATTACTCCAGTTTTAATTATAGATGTGTGTATCCAGAATAAATCATAATCTCGTTTAGCAGTTTCACTAAATATACAATACTCTTCGCATTCTACCTTCTTAGCTGGTACATTATCATATTCCTTTTGGTATGTTTCATAATTGTGATACGGGCTTGGTCCTGCTACTTTCTCATAGAATTTAGGATTCTTGAAATGACTAAATATTAATTCCATATTCTCTCCATTTTTTAATTTCCATTCTACTGCTCTATTCTCTTCTGATACCTTATACCACAAATCTTTATGAAATGTCTTAATTTGTTTTCCGGACCACAAACATCCTAAACCTAAAGTAGTTGGGTTTCCCTGTCCTTGACTAGAGTAACTTCTAACATTGCATCTTATCTTCTTCATAGATTGTGTTGGAAACATATCTGATAAATATTTTTTAGCATATTCCCAATTTAATCCATCTATTGTAACAATTATCATATTATTTCCTGAAATTAATTATATTCCATCCTCTTTTCACAGCCCATCTTACATACCCATCTCTATTAGTGAAATGAGTAGGGTCATCCCACATAGCTCTATCATTTTTAGAGTAAAATAATTCTTCTGGCTTATAATATGGTAATTGAGTTTCTTTCTCTGGGAATGGGATATAACATTTAAACTTACCATATTTCTGTGCACAATAACTTAAATGTAAATCACAAGTATGATTGAATGTTGGTGGTCTTTCATATAACATACAATTAATAGCTTTGTATGGAACAAAGTAGGAATTTCCTACCATATCAACCTCCCTTAATTCTCCATTACCAATATTACTACTAAAGTGTTCATTTGGGATATATCTACTCTTCCCTTTAAATATAACACCATACTTACCATATATCCCAGGAAATTTCTCTTGTTTACTAATACAATACTCAAACCATTCAGGTCCAGGTGGCATGTCATCATCTATAATAGCAATATAATCTGTGTTAGTTAGATATCCTATTAGATACGAACCATAGTTAGACCACCAATTAGAATTGGTATTAATAACTTCTATACTTTTATCCCCTATTACAATAGCTTTCCCATACTTACCACTATTATCATTCCATATTATAATTCTATCTGGTTTATAAGATTGCTTTTTCAATCTATCTACTATTATTGGAATATTTTCGTGTCTTCTAAAACTTGGGATTATTGCTGTTATAGTTTTCAATCAACATCAACTTTATCTTCTTCATGATACCAGAAGTATGTATTGTGTGCTGCGGAGTATATACTTATATGTTGATATCCAATGCTTTCTAACAAATCTATAATATCTTTGGATTTGTAATCAAATAGGTTTGTATTACCATCTTCTGTCTCTACTAATAGTGGTGGGTGATACTCTTTTATGGTTTTCATTGCTCCTTTAATAGCCATTAATTCTGCTCCTTCTATATCTAATTTAATGAGGTCTACTTTTTTAATTTTATTATCCTCTATAAATTTATCTATTGTAATAGATGGTACATTTATTTTATAAGTTCCCACTCCATCTCTAATTAAAATATCTGTCCTACCATATGTAGATTGTCCTGTTCTATTCATATTATTAGATATATAAAAATCTACGTTACCAACTTTATCTGATATTATTGCATTAGTAGTATATACTCTATCCTGTAAATTATTTAATTCTAAATTATATTTAAGAATTTTAATGTGTTGTGGATGTCCATCTATAGAATAACAAGTCATATCATCTATTAGGAGAGCAATATAACAGAAATCTCCTATTCCAGAACCACAATCCAATAGTACTGGATTTTCTTTCTTCTTAAGTAATTTATAAGTAAGGTTCATTAAATCTCCTTCTTTAGGAACTATACCATACTTTTGAGTAATATCCCAACCTGCATATATGTAATTTTTACTTATCTCACAGAACTTTACTGGCATAAATAAGTTAGCTTCTATATAATTCATTTTTTTCTCTCTATATTGTAAATAGGCACATCAATAAATTTATTCCAATTAATATCTAATTTATCTTTTGTATGTTCATGCCATCTTTTATATTTTTTCATCTGTACATTAGTTGGTTTCCAAGAATTAGATTTTGTATGATTAACTCGCATTAGTTGTCTCATCATTACATCATCCCTTACCATATTTTTAGGTGTTGGATCATCTATCTCATATAGATATGTATCTGATGCTACTCTCCTGTATTTACTTATCTTGAATAATCTATTACCTGCATCCATATCTATCCCAGATAGTGAACCATCATACAACTCTTCATAACCATTAATATCCAATAACTCCTTTGCTGACACAGATGCACTACAAGTCCAAAACATATTCATAGGTATTTCTGGATGTTCATGGTAATCAAATGTTAGTGGTTTATTCTGACCATACCATCCATTTTTAGTAATATTAACTTTACCAGGACCCACCTTCTCTTGTTTATTACTAGAATATATATCCTTATCATAAGTGATGCATCTAACTGTCCTACCAGTCATATATTTTCCTTGTTTGTACAAACCCCAAGCTTCTTGTAACAGATTCTCATTAAAGAATGTTAAGTCATCTATATGATATATTAACTCGCCAGATGAGTTTATGAATGCTGTGTTCTTATTATTTGCTACTGTATGATACTGTTCTCCTAAATCGTGCCATATAGAATGTTTCTCTTTGATTATTTTTATGGGAAATTCATATTCATCTACTATATCTGGTAAATCATCTGGATATCTATGTGATATAACTAATTCAAAGTCTCTAAATGTTTGTGAATTTAGACTTCTTAATGTTGGTTGTATAAAATGTTTAATACCTAATAATGATTTCTTTGCTAAATTCTGGAATTCTGGTGTAAATGTATTCTTCTGTAATTTAGGTATACCATCTACCGCTCTCTTCATATATGGAAATACATTTTTATTTAATCTATTAGTAGCTAATAATACTGATATTTTTATCATAGCATCACACAAAATTTATATCATCTTTTACATTAGGGTGATTCATATAATCAATCAATTTATTTATTTCTGTTAATTTACAACATACTTGGCAATTTTTAGAATAATCTAATCCTCTTACAAATTCTATGACTTTCTTTCTCCTATCAGATTTCCATATCTCTTCAAATGAATTTTCATATATATTACCAAATACAAATCTTTCATCTTTTGGGTGGTACATGCATACTGATAAATCACCATTGGAGTCTAAGATTGGATTGAAGAAATGTCCTTCGCAAGATGTAAAAGGAAACAAATTTTTGTTAGTAATATCATTTAATTTATCGTCACTCATATTAATATAATCGCAATTACTAAAATTATCTTTTAACCATTTCCATACAGTATCATTAACTTCGATACTTTCTTCTTTAAAATATCTAGGTAGTACTGGTCTAAATTGTAGATAATCAGCGAGATTTGGCATTTCATTAGTAAGGCTCTGTACATCTTCTATGGTATGTGATTCACTTACATTACAATTCATACCAACTTTTACAGGATATTTTTTTAGCTCTTCTATATTTCTCATAACAATATTTACTGCATCTAATCCTTTCCATTCCTTATAATGCTCTTTAATAAATGTATCAACAGATAATCTTATCCACCTAAAATTATTTCCTATTAGTTTGTTATAATTACTATTATAAACACCATTTGTCATCAATCCTATTTCTAATCCAATTGATTTTGTATATATAACTATTTCTTCAAAATCTTTATGTTGTGTAGGTTCTCCTCCACCTGAGTATGTGATAGATAATCCTCCAGCATCTTTATATTCTTTTAGAAATTTTTTAAGATGTTCAGTATCTATAGATTCATTAGTAGTAAAATTCTCACTAATACACCATTTGCATCTAAGGTTACAATTACTTGTCAAATTTATCTCCATAAAGAAGGGGTGGGTATCTCCAGTAGATTTATATTCATGTAATCTATCCACATGATGTAACATCTTCGCTTGACTTCCAAATGGATTATTTCCTTTAAATTCTGTATATTTCATGTTTATTTCCTAAAGAATAAATTATTAATTTTATCTTCCATATATGGGATGTAGATGTGATCTATAGTAAAGTCTTTATTATGCATAAAATTAAGTTTACCTACTCCCCATTTTATAAATAAATATCTATTTCCTACCTGTTTATCATTATGATAATATTGATTTTTATATTTTTTGTGATAAGCATGTATATCTAATGATATTCCATTTCTATATTCTGGATGTAATTTTTTCATAGTAAGATAAAAATCAGTATGTTCACCTTTTAATCTTATTTTCTCATCAAATCTCACATCATCAAAAACATATGATTTAAATATTGTTGGATTTATAGGTACATAATCAAATCCCCAAGCAACTCGGTAACCATCTACTGTATCAATTGTAATATTTTCTGGTTTTATTCCATTTAAAGTTTTTCCAATTAATTCAAAATTAAATGCTTTCCATCTATAATTTTCCATAATTTCATTACATGATGGTATCCCTATTGATACAAGTTCATTATGTTTTTCTAAAATAGGTAAAAGTTTGGCTGTATCTTTGTATATATATTCATCATCTGATATAAGTAATGTATATTTGGTATCAACTTTATCCAATAACCTATTTCTACAATAAGGTAATCCGATATTATATTTATATTTATATAATGGTAAAGAGTATTTGTCGGCTAAATTTTTATGTGATTCATACAACTCTTCTGGTCCATTATATGCTATTATTATTTTTGTGAATCCTGCTTCTAATAAATATTTTATAGTATTTTTTGTATGTTCTAATCTAGAATATGTAACTAAACACGCAGTTATATTATCCATTTTTATATACCTCATTTGTATAATTTATCTTCATTATCAACATACCATTTGACTGATTTTTTCAGTGATTCATTAAAATCAAATGGACTTTTCCATCCCATATTTTTTATCTTTGAACCGTCTAATGAATATCTCCTATCGTGTCCAGGGCGTGTCTTATGGAAATCTACATAATCTAAATCATAATCTTTTACATTAAGGATATCTGCTATACGATTTACTATCTCTAAGTTTGTTAGTTCAATATCGCCATTTATATTATAGTGTTCATTAATCTTTGCATTCTTTAATAAGAATAATGTAGCATCTGCTGTACTCTTTGCATACAACCACATTCTGCTCCCTATCTCTGTTGGTTTTCCATTCTCTAATTTACAATGAATTGTCATTGGTTTTTTATTTAATAATTTTCTAATTGCTATTGGAATTAATTTATCATTAGATTGTCTTTCACCAAATATGTTCATAGTATATGTATGAACCATAGGTAACCCATATGTCCTAGCATATGCTATTCCTATTGCCATTTGGCAACACTTTGATGCTGAGTATGGACTACTTGGCCTCCATCTATCATCCTCTTTAAAGTCATAATCCTCTAGAGCTGGACCATACACTTCATCTGTTCCATAATTAATAATCATCTCTGGGTTCTTATCTTTTCTTATAAAATCTAATAAATTTGTTGTTCCAATTGTATTTGTATATATAAATTTAAATGGATGTGTTATACTATCATCAACTAATGTCTTTGCAGCTAAGTGTATTACATAATCTATATCTCCAATAATATCACTAGTTGTTCTACTTATTGGTTCTTTTAAATCACATACAATTTTAGATATTCTATCTGATTTTATTGTATTATCAAAGTGCCTTCCTAATAGAATTATATTATAATTTGTTTTTTCTAGAATATACTCTACCATATGACTTCCAATAAATCCTGTTCCACCAGTCACCAATATTGTTTTATTTATCATAGTATTACCTAATGTTTTATTTTATATTATAATTTCCTTTAATAACATATTTACACAAGTAGTGGGATTATACAGATTTCTTATAAATATATTTGTTTAACTATACACATACATGCCAATCTATGATATTTTGTATTACCATTATACAACCTATGTAAATCTCTTGGTAGTGCTACAACATATGTATCAGTGATATGATGCCAATCAATCAATTCTATATCATCAAATGGATTTGGGAACATTTCTATATAGTTCATCATTCTACGTTTTGCTCTTGTCTTTCTGTTAGAAATTTTTGTTGATTCCTTACCTGCTTTTGTTGTTTTGTAGTGTTTATTATATGTTAGGTAATATTCTCTATTAATTTCGCGTTGATGTCTACTTTCCTCTTTACATTTCTCTTTATTTTTCTTATAGTACTTTTTATGTGACTTCCTATTAACTTCTTTCCATTTATCGGTTTGTCTATATAATCTTGATATTTCTAGTAATTTATCTTTGTTCGCATTATAATATTTTTCCGTAGATTTTCTATGTGATTCTTTTCCTTTGGGAGTTTTGAGATATTCTATTAAATATTTATTTCTACAATCTTTGCATTGGCATCGTAACCCATCTTTACTACTCTTTCTTTTATAGAAATATTCTATAGTAGCAGGAAATCTCCTTTTACATTTACTACATACCTTCATTTTCATATATACACTCCTATGGCATTCAATAACTTCTCTACACATACATCAGGTGAATACTTTTTCAATATCTCCTTCCTTCCTTTAATATTTGGCTTCTTTAAGATACTACTAATCTTCATACTAATGTTATCCAAATCATCAAGTATATTAATATTATTCAACTCTGGTGTTCCTGCTACACTAGAAGCTACTACTGGCAATTCCATTAATAAACTTTCTTTCAAAGTATTAGCAATTCCATCCGAATCTCCGTCTGGAGTAACAATTGCTGGAAATAGATATAAGCTTGCTTCATCAAACAAATCTCTCAACTCTTCACCAGATAACCTACCTGTGAAAGTTGTATTAGGCATAAGTGATTTCAATTCACTTTCTAATGGACCATCACCGAAGATAGTTAGATTGTCTACATTAACTAATCTATCTAATCCTTTCTTTGGGACTAATCTACCGCCTGCTACTATCTTACCATTTGGGTTATACTTCCTTTTTCTTTTGAATAGTTCAGTTCTAACAGGCATAGGAACATATACAAAGTTATGCTTAATACCCCACTCCTTATATTTCTTCAAATGATAGAACGATTGGTATGTAATAAACTTACAATTCCTTCTCTTACTCACCTTGATGAGTTTAGCTCCATTATCTGGGAACACATCATTCGCGGAAGGCAACACACAAAATGGAACTGGTAATCTCATATAGTGTAATGCTACTTGGGCAAAGTGAAACATAGCGAAGTCCATCCACTCTATATCATCTCTAGTTGGTTGGTTTCCTCTTAACCAGAATTGTCTGACTTGATGTCCTTGGTTAATAAGTTCATCGTGAATTAAATCAAACCAATGTTCTACCCCATTATTAGGGCCACTAGCATTAAATTGGGCTATGTTCATAACTCTATCTTATCTGTTTTTATCTTCGTATAACAACCATCACAGATATGAGAAGCAAAGTGACAATATCTTTTCTCACCACAATATCTACAACTCATTAAGAAACACTAATCATATGTCTGATACCTTTCATAATCTATCATTTTTCTACAAACTCCTCACTACTATAAATATATCTGATTTATTAGTTCCATGCACATAAATTTATGTAATATTTTCTTTCTCCCATGATACAATTGGTGTAAATCCTTCGGTAATGCAACAACATATGCACCAAAGAAATGATGCCACTCTACATCTTCATTATCATCAAATGGGTTTGGTATCAACTCTATATATCCCATATTTTTTCTCTTTGCATGTCTCCTTCTAATACACTTCTTACCTTCTGGTGTCTTTAGAAATTTTCTATTTCTTTCCAACTCATATTCAGTATTTTCTTCATACCATTTGGAATCCCACTCTGCTCTTACTTTCTTTCCTTTAGGTGATTGCCAATATTTCTTATTATATTCCTTTACTTTATCCGGGTGTTGCAATCCCCACTCTCTAGTTTTCTTGTATATTTCTTCCTTGTTTTCCTGATAGTATTCTTTCTTACGTTGTATATATCTATCACGTCCCTTACCTTCTCTGTTAATCTTACTTCTAATTTTAGAACATTCCTTACATTCACTGGATAAACCATTTCTACCAAATGATTTTTTGTAGAAATAATCAAGTGTACAGGGCAGTTATTTCCCACATTTTGTACATATTTTAAAATTCATTTATTCTAACCTTATTATCTGACATTTCACATAAATCATCACATATATCTTTATTTCTATCTAATATAGATTGGATTTCTGGATTATATCTAGCAACGTGCTTTAACCATTTCCATTTATGCCAATCTAAACAGATAATATTATCTTTGAGGATTGCTGGCTCTATCAGTGTAGTATCTGGGAATAGATTCTTTCTAAAGTGACCAATTATATTGTATTTATATTCTGGTGGATATATTTTCCATCTCCACTTTTCATCAAGTACCATTCCTGTCCATGCTTGCTCGTTCGGATGTGTGTTAAACATGCCCCATGGTTCACACTTCCTTGTTAAATCAACCCATCGTTCATTAATTATATCTAATAATTCCTTCCTAACGCATATTAATCCAGTCCCAAACAATGGTAATCCTTTCTCATTATTCTCCCTAAATGTTATTTTCTGGGTGGGGACATCTATACTCATGCGGTTATACATCATCCTCCATAATCTCTGTTCGGTTGCATCACTGAATATCCTCCTATTTTCTGGTTCCAAAACTAAATCTAAATCTTCTTTTAATAACTCTTCATATGCTGATAGATGTTTCAAGAAAAGGAAATCTGCCTCAATCTTAATAACCCATGGTTTAGATGTCTTTATTCTAAAGGAGTTTAACATATACTTACAACGTGATTCTAGTCCACCAGTATACATATCGTTCATATAGTAGATTTTGGATTTGATATTATCTTTTATGTATTGTCTTACCTTATCATGTTTATTTCTATTTGTAACAACATGTAAGATTGTATCATCTGGTATATTATCTCTCAAAGTGCTTATCATTAAATATAGTTGTGGGTTGAGATACTCGGCTTTATCAAAACTAATTGTTAAATCAAAACTCATTTCTTATCCAATTTTCTCCTAGTCCATTCTATCTGTTTCTTAAGTCCTTCTACAAGTGGTGTTGGGTTATCTGGAAACCATTTATTGGAATTAGATTTAGTTTCATACACATCTTGAGTATCCCAATCTTCATATCTAATAGTCACTTCTTTATTGAGTAATTTAGATATCCGGTAGATTACATAATTCAGTGATACAGTATTACCACTACCGATATCAGTAGTATATGGTATTCTATCATCATATAATAGACAATCTATTGCTTTACACAAATCATCAATATAGGTAAAGTCCCTCTTTTGAGTTCCATCTCCATATACTGTTATTGGTTTGTCTTGTAATATATTATTAATAAAGTTACCTATTGCTAATCCATTTCTTTGTCTTGGGCCATATACAGTAAATATTCTCATACAACATATCTGGGTATCTGGTAATAACTTACTATTTCTATATGATTCAGCAATCATTTCGGTGGCAACTTTACTCATGGCATAAAGACTTTTAGGATAATATTCATTATTGTGTCTTTCTCCGTATATACTGCTAGAGGAAGCAATCAATATCTTTTCTGGTTTCCAGTTATTAACACACTTATCTAATATAGATTTGGTTCCAAGAATATTATCTTTTACATATTGCCCAAATTTCTCTTGACTTTCTCTTACACCTGCTTTAGCTGCTAGGTGTATTACTGCATACACATTATCAATATCCGGTAATGGTTCGTTAATATCCTGTCCAAAGAATTCTATATCTTGATGTATTATTCCTGGTGCTTCTCTATCTATACCAATAATTTTATATTTCCTTCTTAAATGCTCTGCTAAATGAGAACATATGAATCCACTAATTCCTGTTATAATTATTTTCTTTTTCATTCTAAATCCATCCTAAACTCATAACCCCATTTCTTAAATCCTAAATCTTTATAGAATATATGTACATTATCTCTTTCAAATCTTGAAGTTGCTATTATCTTATAACATTTCTCACTCTTTGCTATATTTATTAATTTCTTAACCAATTTCTTACCAATTCCCTTATTTCTATAATCCCTATTAATATATATATCCTCTATTAGTCCATATGGTTGTTTATGTAGTTTATTCCTTATTAGATATAATCTACCTCTACCTGTTATATCACCATTGGTGTTGTATTCATACACATATCTATAACTCATTTTATGCCTAGTAATTTTGAGGGAACATATTCAGGAAGCATATATCCAATCGCTTCATCAGCGGTAACACCTATTTCATCAGCAAGGACTAACATAAGCACGTGCCCAATAGTCATATGTGCAATAATAGATTTTGATGCGGATGGTCCTTCTGGTTTGATATCACTTTTAAGAATATAATCAGCATACTTGCATAGTGGTGTGTCTATGTTTTCAGTAATAGCAATAGTAATTGCTTCCTTATCCTTTGCTCTCTTCAACACATCATACACAAATCCAGTGCCCCCACTACAGCTAGTTGCTATAATGCAATCATTCTTGTTTATCACATTGGCTATATATTTAGATATTGCTCCTTCTTGCTCCCCTATTCCTTTTGAGAATGATATAGGTTGTATTTCTGCACCATCATTAGTAAATACCATTATTGGAAATCCACATTCAGTCCCTTGTCCTGCAATAGTTCTAGATACTATTGCTGATGCTCCTGCACCACAAGTGATTATCTTATTACCACTTTCTATACACTTCTTTAGAATATCTATTACTATAGATAAATCATTCTTAGTTGATTCTTGTGTTTGGATTAATCCTCTTATTGCTTCGGTAAATACTTTATCCATCTTCTCTTCTCTTGTTGAGCATCCACTAAAATCAATAGATACCATCATCGGTTTGTGGATATCTATAAGTTGTCCAACACTATCTATAACTACTGTACCATCATCTAATGTAGTTTCTGTAAATTGTAAGGTTGTTCCAGGTATATCTCCTACTTCATATTCGGTATTACATAACTTGTTTATGATAGAAGATTTCCCTGAGTTATGTGAAAGAATACCATTGGATAGGAAGAAGTTATGAAATTTGGGGACTGATATATCATATGTATCTGTTTTTCCTATTATTTCAATTTTCTCTATCCTAACACTATGGATACAATGATTTTTTATCATTTGAAGAATATTATCATCCTCTCCATAAAAAGCATAATCAGTACACCAATCCTTAATTTGATTTATATATTGCTTTCTCTTATTCATTATTAGTAATAATTTATGTCCAGTTCTAACAAACTCCTTCATCTTTTTTACTTGCCAATCAAATAATGGTCCCTTTACCTCAATAAATGTTCCGTTAGATAATTTTATATCTGGTGTATATGTGGCATTTCTACCCTCAATATTTAGCTTATATGCATGAGGCTCATACTCATATTCTATATTATTCTCTCTTAATAAGAGACATATATTTCTTTCCCAAGAACTCCTAATGTAATGACCTAATTCGGTATCAAACTTTCCCTTTGGGTATGTGATTTTTCCATACTGTGGGTTGTTCTCTCCCGAAAGTGCTTCAGATAGTTTTTTCTTTATGTCCTTAGCTCTTTCTTCTCCATAACTCTCCTCATATGTTTTTCCTTTCCTATCCATACCCTTTGGACTTAATACTTGTATCTCCCTACAGTGCTGTCTTGCTCTCTCAATATATTCCTTGTTAGATTTTAGACTCTCACTACATTTTAATCTACTCTCTAATTTATTCATTGGATTATTATCTATATTTCTTTGTCTTCGTCTCCTCCTCTGTTGTATGCGAGCACCTTTAGTAAATTGTTTATCATTACACCACTCTGTCCATGCAGAAATATTATTCTCATCTTCACATATTATATAATCACCAGTCTTTAATTCCTTTATCCTTACTTCTTGTAACTGATTATTATTGTCATATGTAAACAATCGATGATTTTGTGTACCCTCTACAAATCTACCATCTTCTAATATAATCCTATATACGTTCTGTGCACCTGATGAAAATATTTTAGCATCACTAAGAACAATCTCACTATTTTCTGGATTATATGATAATACCTTAATATTACGAGAGGGTATAGATTTTCTGGATTGTTTAATAGCTAATTCTCTTAACGTAAATTCTTTATATCCATGCTGTTGTTGTGTCTTCTTGCATATAATTTTTGTATCTCCAGATAAACAATTAAAGCTCCCAAGTAAGATAATACGTTTACCCTTCCATAGATTTAGATATGTTTTGAGTTTCTTCATCCCCTTACCAGTTTTAATAGAGCCATATTGTATATCCTTTAATCCTAACTTACTCTTAATTTCTCCAACTATGGATGTATCTTTAACTTTATCTATCTTACTAACAAACACGGTGAAACTTATCCCAGTTTCATCACAAGCTTGCATGAATGATTTAACAGTATTAATTTGGGGATCTATAGCATTAACTACTATGATAGCTTTATCTGGATTGGATTTGGTGAATGGTGTTGATATCTTCTTGAATACTCTCACAATCTTGCCTCCACTTTCTGTATATCCTCTGGGTAGGATATCTCATTTAGATTATCTATGTAGATACCTCTAAAGTGAATACCATCATCAATCATTTGATTAATGGTATTAGTGATAATCTTTTCATTAAATCGTTTATCTATTGGTGTATTCTCTATATAATCAAACACATCTTTGGTGAAATGATATGCCCCACAATTAATTAGATTAGATGTTGGTTTAGTTAACTTCTCATTTATATGTAAGATGTGTTCCTTATCCATATTTAGAGTCCCATATTCTTGTAATCTTTCATTCTGTTTAGTATATAATAGACAATTAATTGGTTTAGACAGTTTTTGTATATCCTTTCGAGAATATATTACATCACCAGATAATACCATAAAATCTCCTTTAATATTTGGTTTGGCTTTGTATATTGCATTAGCTGTCCCATCTATCTTATCTTGTATAATGAACATTACATTTAAATCTTCTTTCTTAACATAATCAAGTATCACATCCATCCTATAATTAACAATAATATATATTTTAGGATTTAGTATCTCCTCATATATATTATCTATTGTGTGTCTAATAATTGGTTTGCCAGAAACTCCAACTAAACATTTTGGCTTATAATCTGTAAGTGGTTTTAATCTAAACCCCCTTCCTGCAGCCAAAATAATTACATTCATAAATAGCCCATCTTTTTAGGATATACAGAATTAACATTAGAGAGAAATATATCAGCATATTTTATTGGTACATATATTTTATCTATATGCTCATTCGCGTTGATACCAACTAATTTTAGTAAATCCAATAATAGCTTTTTCAATTTAATGTCTGTATTACAAATCATTGGGTATTTGCCCCTATGTAAGTGTCCTTCTGAATCATACATTCCTTCTAGATATTGCCATATGGTATTATTTTCTCTCAAATACTTCTTTTTATTTACATTACTATACCAATTACCAAGTTCCTTTGAGGTAATATAAAGCTGATATGAATTTCTTTTTTTACGTAATCTTATAGCTGGATTCAATCCTATAAATTTCAAGTGATGTTTAAACTTATCCACAAATGGTTTATATATTGTTTCTAAACCAATAAGATATGTGTTCCTGTTAGCAACCTTGCTACACCAACCATCACCATCTATAACACCCAATATATAACTTAAATTAGTTATATCCTCAAAATCTACATTTATTGTATTCTTTAACATTGTACGTTTATTGCCTTCCCTAGTGTATAATCCCCCTCGTTCAGTTAACTTTAATACAAACGCCTTTTGTTTAATATTAACCCAGTGTCTATCTGGGAATAATTTCATCAACTTATCCCCACTTATTTTATTATAAGTTTTAGTAAGTAAATCAATTTCTGCCTTTGTCCACTTCATATGAAGACCATAAGATAGCCTAATTCCACTAATCTCTTCTTTACAAGCTCCTCTTCCAATTCAGTAAGTTTATCTTCTTTATGTTCGGTTACACCAACAGTAATAGAATTATCATCATTCATATAGATACTTCTACTTGGACCATTTAGAGATACTCTTCTAAAACCATTATCAATTAACCATTTACAGATACCATCAAAATCCATAATACCTCTCCAGATACTTATCTAACATTTCTTCATTATATTCATACATAATCCACTTATCATCCTCAATTACAGGTAATGTCCTAACCCCTTTACTTCTATAATATGCTCTTGCTTCTCTATTCTCTTTCAATGCAAGATTAATATCCTCATATTCTACACCTCTACTATCTAAGTATTTCTTTGCTTCCTCACACATCCCACATCCAGGTTTAGAATATATCCTAATCATACTAATCTTCTATTTCCAATCTATCAGATTTCTCTTTATCCATAGTTGTTGTTATATCTAATATACAATTAATAAATGTTATTTTAGTTTCCTTTGGTTTGATTGGGTGTGGAAGATTAATAGTATGTTCCTTAATCATACCATCTTTGTTTAGTGTTATCTCCATTTCATATGGGGTTTTAGATATGATATCTATGTCCTCTTTGTTATATCCTCTTAATTCAAATGTATAGTAGATTTTATCTTTATCTATTATCCTTTCCTCTTTGTTATGTCCTGCTATATAACTATGTGGTTGTCTGGAATATCTCCCACCAAATATCCTATCCATCATATCAAATGGGTCGTCACTAAATGAGTCAAATCCTGGACTCACAGAAATACCTTCTTATACTTCTCCAAGATAAATTTATGTAAGTTATATACTCCTTGCGCATTCCCTTTACCTATAGCAATAGTTATTGCTGGCATTAATGCTTCTATAGATTTGTATATATCCTCTGCTTCATCAACATAATATTCTTTCTTTATCCTCTTTGGTTTAGATTTAAGTATATCTGGAACTGGTTCATCACTCAACATAGTATTTATACCAAGTGCTCCTGTACTCTTGTCATCAGGAAACATTTCATCATATTTCTCTTCTTCTGTCATATTCAACTCCTATTATATATCCTTTCAAACAAATTCTTTACAGATTTCTTTTAGTGGTTGTCTCAATATTGTGTATAGTCTCTATTTGAATTCCCACTGTAGAAGTTAAATTACCTCTTATAATAATTACACGGTGGAGTATTTCATTTAACAATCCCGCCTCATATTCTGACTCTTCACGAGCATCATCCTCATTAATAGCTAATAGCTTATCCCTAATTACTTTTGAATTGGAATATACGCTATTAGAATACTCGTCTGTACTCTTTAATTGATACAATATTTTATCCGCTATTGTTTCTTCTTTACTATTCATCCTTATTAACTCTCCTATTTAAAATAATCACATTCAACACATTATTCTGTTTCTTCATTATTATTTCCTCAACTCCTTGGGAATATGATAATAAGTACCTATTAGATTACCACATGTCCCACACCACTGTCTCTCTGGTTGTAATGGTTCATCAGCTGGGAAATGTTCAATCAATTTCACTTTTACATTACCATGACATTGGAAACAATAAAATGTACCTACTTCAACTTCTAAAACTTTTCCACCTAACAGTTTCGTTTTACCCCAAATTCTTTCCAATTCCAATCTTGATAGGGAATTTATCGATTTCATTTCTATAATTCCTGTTTCTCATATATATTTGAGGCTATTATTCTGTTTCTTCTTCTTCTTCTTCTTCAATAAACTTCTTACCAGTCCATATTATCCAACCTTTCTCAAACCATTCTTCTGCATACTCTTCATAGAATACCCTTTCTTCATGTGATAAAAGAATTTCTGGTCTTTTGAGTTGGATAATACTATCTATTGAGTTGAGTATATCAACATTGGAATTAAACTTTGCTTTCAATATTAACATTACCTTTTCCGCTCTATCCATTCTATTGTCTCTCCTTTATTTTCTTTTCTAATCTTCCTTTAGCAACCTTCTTTGCTAAATCTAAATCATATCTATCTTTATCAGATCTCTCTGCTATACCAATTAGATACTTATTATATGGAAGATTTACATATGCTACAGTTAATTCCCCCCTATTTCCACACTTAGGTTCGTGTAAGTATGTTATTTCTACTTCCTTTCCTTTATATTCTATATTATCCATTCTTTTCCTCCACATTTGTCATTACTGCTATATGCTAAACTTTTCTACCATTTTTAGTAGCTCAAAATCCTCATTTTAAGCCGATTTCAGTACCCCCCCTTACCTATACCATTCAGACGTATAGTTCGTGCCTTTAAGGGCTACTACAAGCAATCCTCATGCATGATTTGAGGGTATCCTCCACCCCTCATTCTACATCATTTCCCACATTCCGCTATATGCTAAAATATCTTTGGTAATTAACCTTCATTTTTCTTACTACCAAGCTCATCAATCACAAACAAGGACATATCCAATAGCATTTCTATATTCTCATTTGGGTCTTCTGAAGATATACTAACTTGTATATCTGGTTTCTGTATTTGTATTTGTCTAGTTATTACATTAATATGGTGAGTCTCTCCTTGTTTCTCTTCTTTCAATTCATTCTTTATTATTGTCTCATTCTCTTCCTTCATTTCTTTCTTCTTTTCCATTCTCACTCCTTACTAGATATCTCATCAAAACTTGTATGGTTGTATGGACATCTATATATTACAGTTATCTTATTATCGTTTCTATATGATGATGACATGTGGTTGAATGTTGCTACTAATCCACAGTATGCACATCTTATACTATCCTTCACTTCTTTTCCATTTGCTTTCATATTTTGCAATCCTCACATTTAATAAGTGACTCCCTACTACAATTATTCCTAAAGATTGATACCCCTTTACAATCCAATTCATGTGCTTTCATAATTAATTCCTTGATTTCTGATACAGTAGTTTCTTCTGGGACATTTACCGTTTTTGATACGCTATTCTCGATATACTTCTGTACCTCTGCTAACATTAATAGATGTTGCATTGGCAATATCTCATGAGCAGTTTCAAATACTTCTCTATCAGATAATGGGTGTTTTATATGTATTACTTTATTATCTATAACTCTTGAATATTCCTTGTAGAAATTTGGTTCTATTCCTGGTGACACTCCTGCTATTAATGATAATGTACCAGTTGGAGCTTGTATAGATACTATAGCATTTCTCCTCTTTCTATATCCATCTCTATATTCTTTGTATAATCCCTTCTCTTCACCAAGAGCTTTCGATTCTTGACTTGCAACATCAGTTAAGAATGATATAACTTTACCAGCCATATCAATACCTTCTTTGGATGAATATCTAATCCCCATATGAATTAACATATCTGCAAACCCCATAACTCCTAATCCTACTTTCCTTGTTGCTTTAACTGCTTTATCTACTTCCTTTGATGGATACGGACTTGCATCTATCATATTATCTAAAAATCTTATAGCTAGTTTTATTGTTTCAGCAAACTTATCCCAATCCAAATCACTCATATCTTCTGTCATATGATTAATTAGATTAATAGAACCAAGATTACATGCCTCTCCTGAAATCAGGGTAGATTCAGCACACGGATTGCATACACGAATATCACCAAGATGTGGAGTAGGGTTGTCTTTATTAATTCTATCATAAAATAATATCCCAGGTTCGCCTGTTTCCCATATATTAGTTGCCATATGCTCAAGTAATAATTTAGCAGATATTTTATCAACTACCTTACCACTCTTTGGTGATGTTAGATTAATATATTTATCATTCTTGACAGAATCTATAAAGTCGTCATTAACCATTACACTTATATTCATATTATTAAGTTTTGATGTATCCTTCTTACAATGAATAAACCATTCTATATCAGGATGGTCGTATTCAGTTAGACACATTAAAGCCCCACGACGGAATCCGCCTGTCTTAATTGTACTACACATCACATCAAATAGATTAAGAAACTCAACAGAACCGCTACTAAATCCATTTGTAGTTTCTATAGGGCATCCTTTCTCTCTTAATTTGGCTATGGATATACCAACTCCACCACCAAGTTGGAATGTTTTAGCAGTAAGATGTACTATATTCATAATATCATCTAATGAATCATTAATACTATAAGCAAAGCAAGCTGAATATGTACCTTTCCGTTTAGTCCCAGCACTAACAAGACATGGACTGTTTGGTAAGAAATCTCTATTTACTAACATCTTTGTGAATAAATCTGTATATTTCTCTCTGATTCCATTCTTCTCAACAGATGCTATTGCCGATGCTACTCTACACATCATCTCTTTAGCTGTTTCAATTGGCTCCCCACTACTATCTTTCTTTAGATATCTCTCCTTAAGAATAAACATAGCATGTGGTGATAATCCTAAATCATTTAACTTATCCTTGATAGTCGTGCTTTTAGATTGTATGTATTCTCTAGTTAAGTCATTAAATCGTGATCTAAGTAATGTTTCTATAATAACATCATCAATCTCCCAGAAATATAATTCTTCCTTATCTTTCATAATTGGTTCTAATCGACTGAGAATTCTCGGTTTCAATTCCTTCCAATCTGAAGTTGTAAATTTACAATCTATCTCCTTCGCTGTCTTCTGTAATGCTATCTTAATCTTGTTAATGTCATATGGTTCTCTAAATCCTAATTTCTTAATCACTTTCATGTTACTAATCCTTATATAAACATTATCTACTTAACTTTCCTTTATAAATATCATCATTCTTTATAATCCTCAAATAACTACCTCTTGCATTGATTAGATATATATCCTTAATGTATGATTTTATCTCACCACATATAATTTCCTTATCTGTATCTTCATCCTTATATGCAATAACATACCCCATATAATATCCCTTATCTTCCATCTCCATAATCTTATCGATAAACATTTTATTATGTTTTTGTTTAGTTAATCCAACTATTATAGGCTCATCTTCGAGTATTGATGGGTCGTACATAGAAATATTTCCAAATGTAGTCATTTTAGCTTCTATTGCTCCATTACACTCATATTCAACTTTCTTGATACCATCAACTTCATGAATGATTAGACTTTCATCCTCGATTAACTTATGATCTAGTGTATATTCCTTCTGGTAGACAACAATAGGTATTCTAATCTTACTATAGTACTTGATAGTGTCGTGGATATAATCCTCATAATCTCCATGAGTAATGTTACTATCCACAAATGTTTCAATTTCATCATAACTATGTTTCTTCATCTACTCAATTTCCCCTTGTACTTCTCTTTTTTCTTCTCTATCAATTTATCCAAATCATACTCTCTTGTTGGGATAGTTAGAATATATCTAGCATCAGCAAAGCAGTTAGGACACCTAGTAGGAGCGAGAACTGACAACTCAAAGAATTGTTCACATCTGGTACAATAGTATCTTATACCTAGATTTGTAGTATCATCACCAGCCTCCTCGTCCCATTGCATTTTATTTCTCTTTCTTATATTCTTTTATCTTCTTTGGGTATTCGGAGGAAAACATAAATCCAGTAGCCATAACTTTAGCATTTGGGTGCTTTTCTGAATATTTCTCAATATCTTTCTTGAATGATTCCATATCAGAAAATCTAATATGATGTATATCCCAATCCATAAGTTTATCTATTTCTTTTTCAATTGGTATCATACATTCTCTCATCCAAGTTATTGGTTCTATACTACCAAAGTGTTTCATTTCCTCAACTAAACCTTCTTTACCATATTTCTTTCTCATATAAATATCTCCTTTATAAACAATAACATTCCTAACATCACTATCTTATCTAATATCCATAGTAGAATTAACCATGTAACTCTCTTATTTGTGGTAGTCTGACTCTGTAAGTTTCTATCCATTCTCCGTAAGATTTCGTCTGTATCTTCGTTTAAGTCTTCAATGTCATCCCCAAGCTCTTCTATATCGTTATCTTCTACTAGATTATACACTGGATACTCTTCTTCTTTCTTCTTCATAATTCCACACCTCTATTCTATTATTTCAGTTGCTATCCCAATATCAACAGCATCTTGTGGTGTAAACCATTTATCTTCTGGAGTTAATAATACATTTAATACTTTCTCTCTTGTCCAGTTTAAGCATTTCATATCGTGTAATATAAATCTCTCATGTGTCCAATCTTGTTCCTTCCTATTCTCCAACATATCTGGTTGTTTTCTTCTTATATTACTAGTCGTAAATCTATGACTCATCAATGATGACTTGTTAGATATTAATCGTTTATCACCTGTCAGAAATATCTCAAATGCACATGAACATGCTTCGCCAGATACTATTGTAATTATTGATTTGTTAGCCTTCTTCATCAGATTTATTCCATGTATTATCTGCCAACATTCGTTGCAATTGCCTCCATCAGAGTTGATGTATATTGTGACATCATTAATGTCATCATTTAGTGATATATTTATTGCTTTCCTTAAAAACTTCTCCCCATGTCCATCTTCTATTGATTTTGATATGAAAATATATCCTTTATTCTCTAAATTATTATTATTATCTTCATTTATCATTTTAATCATCCTATTTTTTGAATTTCACTTTAAACCAAGTTTTCCCACATACCATCCCAACTATATCTAACAATACAGTTGCAGTTAGTATAGTGTAATCTATAGATATACCACCACTAAATAGACATATCAATCCGTATATTATAGTTAGTATCATTTTATACACTCCTCAATATCTTAAATCCTTCTCTTAACAATTCAATTCTCTAATAAATTCGTTTGGCATCTTATTATGTTTTCTTATGTTACATGTTGAACAACTAACAACAAGATTATCTATTGTATTTGTCCCACCTTTTGATAATGGTATATAATGGTCTATGTGCATATCTCCTTCTCCTATTTCACAACCACACCAATAACATTTATTATTGGATTCCACTATTAGATTTTCCATCTCATCAGTAGTGTAATGTTCATCTAAATTGTTTAGTATTGCTCTACGTTTATGTTCATATTTTCTTTTATATTCTCTCTGTTCATCTATATGTTCTTTTATGTATTTCTTCTTTTGTTTATACAATCTTTCTCTATTATTATTTTGATACTCTTGCTGATATTCCTTTTCTCTTTGTTTTTCTTCATCGGTTCTACTATTTCTCCTCTCTTTTGATTTTTGTTTTTCTAGAAATACTTCTTCTTCACTCATACTGTCTTTACACTTCTTATTACGATTGGCTTGTTCTTCTTTGTGTCCCCCATAATATTGTTTTTTCTTCAATGAGATAGTATCACGATGTTTCCCTCTATATAATTTTACTCTTAACTTAATACATTCCTTACAACTCCCTGTTTTACCATCTGTATTTTCTTTTCTTTCGTAGAATAAATCTAAATCTTTAAGTTTCTTACACTTCTTACAAATCTTTTTCATATATATCTCAATATCTTGAAAGACTCTTTTATCACTTTGTGAATATTAGAGTTTGATGGTAATGAGCGATATTCAAAACCATGATTATCTTTCATTTCAAACTCTCCTTTAATTCTACCACTATCTGATATTTCAGATTTGAAAGTATTATCCATTTTCTCTACTATCCCTCTAATAGGTAAATCTATAACCTTACCTGTATTCTTATCCCTAGAAGAAAAGTGAACATGAATACCCGCAGTTAATCTATAACAACCATCTACATCCTTCTCTTGTAGTATTCCTGTATGGTGAGAAAATTTCTCTAACTTACCATTGATATTATCTTTTAATTGTGTCTTGTATATATTCTGTGTTAAGTCAGGAAACTTGCTAATATGGTATGTGTCTTCTATGTGATTAACAAATTCTTCATCGGTATTTAAGAAAGGTGTATCTGATAGGTACATCCCAAATTTCTCTGCTCTCAATCTATATGACAATTCATTAAATGATAATGATGTTTCTATTGGGTATATATTATCTGATGCGATTGACCTTATTTCCGTAAGGAAACCCATCTCATCTCGTGGGAAATTCCAAATTGCTGGTTCTATTATCTTTCCTTTTCTCAAGATAAATAACTCTTTTTCCAAACCAATCTCAAAAACTGGGTTATCACTCATCTAAAATTCCTTCCCATGTTTATATCCCCTACTCTTATTATACTCATATTTCTTTGTTAGAATATCTTCTATATCTATATTTCTTCCACCACAATAATCTAGGATACGAATTATGCAGTCTGCTAGTTCTTCACCTACAGAATCTTTACCATCCCAATTATTGTTTCTCATAGCTTCTAGTGCCTCTGATAACTCGGAATGCATCAAAGCAATTGCTTCCCCATCATTCCTTTCTTTATCCCAAAAACCTTTAGTAGATGCTAGTTTGTGGCATCTATCTCTCCACTCATTCAATTTCAAATCTAATCCTCCTTGTATTCATTAATCTCATTACTCATATCCTCTAATCTCTTATAATTCTCTTTTCTAACACAATCTACACACTTAACTATTATATTGCCATTCTCATAATGAAAGAAGTTTGCTCCTTCAGCCCCACATAGATAACAATTATAATCTATATGCTGCTTCTCTTCTCTCTCTTTATTCTCTCTATCTACTCGTTGGCGGAGTTCTTCGTAGTAATTTATATCTTCATATCCTCTACCCATATCACTCCTGATAAGAATTGTTTATATATAACTATATGACACCCATCACATACAACCCAATTTCTTTTACATCAATCATTCTTTGTCCATCTTTAATAGAAAGAAAAGAGAAGGATAATATTTATTTATCCTCTTTATACTGTTTAATCATTTCTCGTAGAGATATCCATTCTTCAGGATATAGTCCATAGAGATAGTTGAGCGTGTATCTGTTGTTCTCTGCTGCATCTTGTTCTTTCTTTAAATACTGCTGGTGAAGCTGCTTGGTAAAGTTCACTGATTCATGTAATGCATCTTCAGCAATAATTGCTGTTCTATTCCCGTGTGCGGTTCTCTCATCGAATACTAATTTGTCGTTGCTAGCCCATGCTCTTTCATTTGATTCTCTTTCGGCTACTTTATATATCTCTTTTTCTTTTCCGTTTGGCATTTAGTTCCTCCTTTCTTATTTTAACATTAACACATAGATACTAAATCAATTAATCCTTATTAATTACTCCAGTGATATTTAGATATATCTGCTATCTCATCATTTGGTTTCTTACATGGATTATCTGGGTGGTCCTCGTTGGTAAAATCATAGAATACATTACCACACTTTGGACATCCCCACAATCGGTATCCACCCCAGCTAAATAAACATGGAGTTTCGGTTCTGAATATTATCATCTCATTACTACATCTTTGACAAATCATTTAATCACCAACTTTATAATATTTTCCATGATGAATTCTTCCCATTATTTTATCATGTGAATATCCACAATATTTACATCGCCAATAATCATCATTTATATCATCCTGAAATGCATAATAATCGCACTCTGGACACTTACTATATGATGTTACCCATCCTTTAAAACCTTTATAGAATATTTCTTTCATTTAATCATCTGTTTCTTCATTTCCAACTTCTTTTGCTTGAATTTCTGGTATTCCTTATCCTTCTTTTCGTAATTAGTATATAAATCAACTATTACATCTTTCAATTTTAATTGACTCATACCTTCTGGGAATTTGTAATTTGGTATATTCACCCAACAAGGAACATTCTCTAATCCAGGTATTTTCTCCATACCATGAAAGTGTCCTGTAGCTTGTTGTCCATTTAATTCTTCACCTAATGCTTCATTGTGATCAGAAAAGCAGATGATAACTTCTTTACCACCCGATATCTCATTTAAACCTTTGAGAGTTTCTACTGCATTATATACCCCCATCATATATAAATCTCTTAGTGCCTGTGGGTCAGTTCTGGCTAATCTCTTATTAACTAATCCACCATTCTTAATTTCAGGACTTTCTAACGCACCCAAACTATCATAGCATGAATAGTTCCCATGTGTTATGAAAGACCAGAAGAAAATTGTATCTACCCAATATGGATTTGTCATCGACCATTTCTTACCAAGATATCTCCAAATATCCACATCCCAATTCGATTTAGCATTCCATTTTATTGGAGGCATAAACTTCATTTTACCTCGTCTAGATGGAACTATTTTAGTATGTGGCATTGTTTGCGGCCCAATTAGTCTAGAGATAGTAATGTGACTATCAAAATGGTCAAATATTGTATCATCTATCTTACTTGGATCTATGCCAGACCAAAATGCTTCATCTGTTCTTGGAACACCTAATTCTTCTGGACTTTTACCACATATAATACTTGGTAAAATTGGCCCTGTGAAACCATCTATACTTGGGAATGATGTCCAAGTTTCTTTGTCTTTTCCTAAAATTTCTTTAAACGGCTCTATTGCATCTAGTCTCAAACTATCCCAAGCTATAATTAAAATTTTATATCACCTTTTCATTGTTTCTTTTAACATTCTCAACATACGCCAAATAATCCTTAACCTGTTCCTTAAACCGTTTACATAACTCGCAATCACACTTACCATTAGAATCTGCTAAATGATTGAATTCTTCTAAAGTAAGTTTAATGTCCCACTTTTCACTCATAATTTCTACTCTCTCTTTAAAGAGAGTACCATAGTATAACTAACATTCTTTTACCAATACTATTCCAAAATTAAAATGAATCCTCCTTCATTAGTTCTATGAATAGTTAATTTTTTTCCTAATATAGGAGTTACATCATCAATATTACCTATACTTATCTTTATCTCTATATCTTTCTTTTCTGATTTATAACTTACTGGCATTATATTCCTCATCTAATTGATTTATTAGACATATATTCTACATCTCCAAAATTGCCACCAATGTTCCTTAAATCTATGCGGATATTCTTCTTTTAGATATGTTATAGTTCTATTATCAAGAGTTTCTCTATCTTCTATAAACTTTACACCACATGCTTTTGTCTTTGGTGATACATTTAATTCTTTCATATTCTACATCTCCACTATCCTATTATATATTCCAGTCAGTTGTTTTTGTTTTTAAACATTTCTGCCTTGCTATACATTCTCTTAATTCTCTATCTATATGATAAATCATTGCTGACATGTGCTCTAATAAACCGTTTCCAAGTTCTTGTTCTACACATTCAGTTTTCCATTCCTCTCCTACTATACTCGACAAATTTTCATAGGAAATACTATTACAAGTATCTGATAGTCTACTGATTTCTTTTAATTGTTCCATGCATCTTTTTGCTAACTTCTCTTCTTTTGTGTCCATAATTTAATTCTCCTTCCCATCCGAGCATACTGGGCAATACCATCTATCATATTTTAGAGAGTAAACCATCTTATGCCCACATTGACAATATAATCCTGATGTTAGATTATCTCCAGTTGTTGATGAGTGAGTTTGCTCATATACCCTCATATAATCTCCATGATGTTGTATTATTCTTTAACTCCATCCAGGAACTAATCCTTTCTTAATACAAGTTTTACAAGCATATCTCAATTTTATACCACCATATGGTATACATGGTGAATAGTTAGTTTGTCTTAATATATACTCTCCACCTAATAATCCAACATCTTCATCTTTAGTCTGTTTCTTACCACAATAATCACAAACATAGTCTTTTGTTATCTCATAACTCATTTTATTCACTCCTCTCTAATCTCATCTTCATTAATAAATTTATAACCATAATATCGTAACTGTTTCTTTAGCCATTCAATTCTTTCGGCATCCATCTCTTCTGCATAAGTTTCATCATAGTAAGTTATATCAGATGTATTTGAGTCTCCATCATCCAATACTATTTCTATACCATCTACTCTAGTTTTATTTTTCATTCATCTTCACCCATATTTCCTTATAATCTTTTCAAAATGCAAATCACTTTTTAACTTTCCAGTTGGAAATTTTACTAAATCACACAGATATGCCTCATTCCATATTTTTTGTACTTGCTCTCCAGTGAATTTTAAATAATTATCTGAACCAGAGGGATAGTATTCAATATACTCTCCACATCCAAAAACAACTTCTTGTTTGTTAACTCTTATCATCATTCTTATTCCTAATCTATAGAGTAACAAATATCAAAGTGATACTTACCAAGCATCTCTTGAAATGCTTCCTCTACTTCCTTTTTAAATTGTTTCTTATGTTTCTTACATAAATCTGCTTCGTATCTATACTCATTATGTGAATAACTTATTGTCTTTGCATCTTTACCACAAATATCACATTTACAAGTTTTCATTCTTTATCACCAAATTGGTGCTATACTATCATAGTAATTCTTTTCTTTAGGTTTCTTCTCTGGTTTTGTATTCCAATCACTATCTATATAGATGTTATATCTACAATGTTCACATAGTTCTGTTTTGTATGCAGAACACTTGGTATGAAACAATCCTGCTTTAGAATATTTACAGATGTTTGACATTAATCTCCAATCTGGTTTAATCTCTTTATTTCCTATCTTAACTGGTTTCATATCTCATCCTCCATATATCTAACAAACGAAATCGACTTCAACTCGAATTCATCAATAACATTATTACCATCCTTATCTAGATGTTGTTTAGTAACTTCTATCTCTGGTTCAAAATGCCACTTACCAGAATTGAAATCCTTTACTAACTTATCTAAATCTAAATTTGCTATTATATCACTCATTATGTTACACCCCCTAAAGCCATCAACCCTAATCCAATATATGTAGATGCAACCATTATAGCTACCATTATACATACCCATTTAAACGCATTATTCTCTATAGCTATTACATTACCATCTTTATCATAATAAACTTTCATTCTAATCCCCACCATACAAGTTTCTTGCCAGATAACCTTATGTTAGTAGCACTCAAGAATAGAATTATAAACATATTCCAAAGTAACCAAACTCCTACCCACTCATTTCTATACATAAAAGAGTATATCCCATTTATTACTATTAGTGTGAGTGAGATTATTAATAATATTATATTCATTTTCTATTTCTCCTTAAGATTCATATTATCTAAATAATCTATATGTCTCTCTATATTCTCCATATGTTGCATAACTAATTTCCTATGCTCGCGATGATAGTAGATTAGATATATAATAAGTGGGATAGATATTAGATGCATGATTATGTTGATTATTGTTAAGGTTTCATTCATTTCACACCAAACCTCTTATTTATTTGTTTTAGTCTATCATCAAAATTCATATTTCCATGTATATCATCATAATGCCATTTTGCAAAATCTTCTATTAGTTTCTTTCGTAAGGTTTCTATATCCTTCTTAAAATATAACTCTCCTTCTTTATCCCATATACTATGATGTGGCCATAAGTCATCACTAGAATATATCTTTCCTTTCAAATTCCAATCATCACTCATTCTTCTTCTACCTCTTTGGCATTCTCTCTTAAGAAATCAAAGATTTTCTTCCGGCAATCATCACATAGATTATCATATATAGATTCTATATTCATTCTTAATTCCTCACAGTCTTCCTAATCTACCATCAATAGTATCTATTGGTAGTTTCTTTGGTAGTTTTAATTTCTTCTTACCTCTTTCAAATCCTTTTTCAAATATCTTAGAATAGTCAATATCATTACTTAGTGATTTGTATATCTGGAATAGAATACAATTATCTTCTCCAACGCACTCTTTCGGATGAATAAAATCATAACACTCTGTGTGCGTTGATTTATTAATTACCCCTGTTGTGTAATCACAACAACTCGCTAACAATGATATAGATAATTGACAGATATACCTTCCTTTTCTATCTCCTTTAGTAATCTTCTGTTTGAAATTACATTCTTTAATCATTTTAATATCACCAAAAATTAATCACTTCCACAAACTAATATTTTCCCATACTACTTCATGTAAATAATACATAATCGTTTCAAGTATCTCAATAGCTATAGAAATTGCTCCTATTTCAACTAATGTTATCGGGTAGTTAAAAAGTAATCCTGCAAAGTATATTATTGAAGCGTGTGTTAGTAAATCTATTATTAGATATGTAAATGTTTTAACCGTTGCTCTCTTACTTTTAATTCTCTCAATCATGATTCTCCATTATAATAATAACTGCATCAATCCCATTATACTTAAATAGATAATAAATGCCCATCCAATTTTTATAGCGATTTCTCTATCTACCCTAGCCCGTTCTCTCCAAGTAAGATTTTCATCTATCCACTTGGTTCTATTTTCGTGCTCTTCTTTTATATTATCTATTATACTCATTTTTCTACAATATCAGATAAGTATTTTTTGTATAGTTTTCCCATCGTTACCTAAAACATAAATTGGATTGTCAGAATATATTATCTCCCCAACTCTATCATTGTATGTTAGATATAGTTCTATTATTTTCTCATTATCCTTTTCGTACTCTAACCAACGATGGGGTTGTTGTAGTTCATCCTTTTCTATATCCTTCTTTTCTCTTACATGATAGTGCAACTCTGCTATATTATCTATTAGATGCCAATCTTGTTTCTGTCTGGATTTCATTTTTAATATCATTTCTCTCTACCTCTCTATCTATCTACTCACATTAAAACATATTTTATTATATATTTCACATCCTTGTTAATGGACTACCACATTTTGGGCATTTACGTTGGTTACAGGGTGCTCCAGTAGTATGTTGAATAGTGTAATTACAATCTGGGTTACTACATTTGCAAGATCCCCCAATCCCGGATCCTGGTTTATCTCCATCTTGTCTACCTCTTCCTGGTCTTTGAAATCTTCTACTTCTCATTATCTTTATTCACCCCCTTTTTATTTACCAAAATCTTAGAAAATCAGGTAATGGAATATGATTGATTACATATTGGCATATTGTATGGATTATCATTCTTCACTTACCTCCTTCAAATATTCTAACAACGCTACAGTTGATGTCATCAAATACGCTCTCTTATTCATCCTTTTCCACTCTCCTCATAATAACTTCCTTCGCCTTACTTAGATAATATTCTCTTTCATCCTCTTCAAACATACCATCACCTTTTGCATATGTATCATATAGTAATTCTCCATCGCAAGTAGGATATTCAACACAGAAGTATCCATGCCTTAACCTTAGATACCCAACTTCTTTACTTCCTATGAATGCACTATATTGCTCTGGACAAGCAAAGTAAGTCCTCTCTAATTTTATCTCCATATCTTTATTCATCATAATCCATTAATGATTTGGGCAATAGCCAAAGCAAGAATAATACTTCCTATAATGGAAGCAATACCAAATATTAGAATATCTCTCCTAAATTGTTTATTTCTTTCCTCTATTCTATCGTAGATATAATCATTATCCAGTATCCATTCTTTTTCATTCTTAACAGCTCTATGTACCATAATCTTTAATTTCATAGTTAAATTATCTTTCCTTGGATTAAAGTTATACCTGTATCTAGGACATTTCATAAATCATTAATTGTCTTACCACATCTACTACAAACCATATGCCCCATTATTCTACCACAACACTCACAAGGTTTTTCATCAGCAACCCATTGCCAATTATGTCCTCTAATCCTACAACTATTAAATAATTTCATTCATTTCTCCTCCAATCCTCGCAATCACACTTAACTTTCATATTATCCAACCAGATACAACACACAACCAAACATAATAGCAAATACTATATTGGAAATAAGAAATATGAGAAGTGGGATAGTACCATCTATGTGTGAGATGGCTATATCATCAACTATTTGGTCTACCACATCCACCCCTACCTAATATTATTGGTTTATCATTTGTATTATCTTGTATTAATTCATGTAAGAAAACATCATTTTG
>Ga0075125_10000030_pt1 | contig 46064 bp, 50 predicted proteins | sample AntAceMetag02UKN_FD_69810 | JGI IMG/M metagenome (GOLD analysis project Ga0075125, IMG submission 69810) | Saline lake microbial communities from Ace Lake, Antarctica - Antarctic Ace Lake Metagenome 02UKN | ecosystem: Environmental > Aquatic > Non-marine Saline and Alkaline > Saline | place... | reverse complement strand
ATTTTGCAATAGAACTAGATGAACATAAAAATAGGAAACTGTTTTTTAATATATCAAACATTAAATTAAAACAAATAAAAAAAATTAATTATGGCAGAAAAGAAAACAAATAAAAAAAAGGAAATTTCAATAGACCTTGATAATTTAACAAGGAACGTATATAATAAAATTGCCCTTTGGACACAGGAAGATGGCACTGATGACCAAAAATCTCAAGGATTATTACTTGTATCAAGAGAGGTGATTGAAACTATTATTAGCGAGATGTTTAATAATCTTGACGGGGTTACTACAAGGGTGGATACTGTTGCTGCTAAAGATTTTTATAATAAAAAGAATAAAGGATTTTTCAATAAAATGTTTAAATAAAAAAAGCGCCGTATAGCGCTCTTTTGTTATTCTTCATTTACAGGTTGTTCCTCCTCAGGTTCAACCCCATCTTTCATTGTATATAAGTCACGATTCTTTCCATCATCGCCAAGCCCATCGTTGTCAAATTCAACTTTCTTAAATTCAGCTTCTTCAATTACTTCTTTTTGCTTATTTTTTTCTTGTGATTCTTTTATAATAAGTTTTTTTGATAATTTAAAATGTTCATTACACAATTGTTTTTTGTCTGTCTTTTCTTTAATACCACACAACTCCTTGTATCTATTTGATATGGACTCGTTAATTTCTTCTTTAACGTCGATTTCGTCTTCATTCTCTTCTTTTTCTTCCCCTTCGCTTTCGGGTTCTTCTTTGTTAGACTCGCCTTGTTTTTCCATTTTATCCAACCTTGTGTAATAATCTGCAAACTCATTAAGATGTTTAATCATAATTTTAAATGTTGCCGCTGGGTCATCATCAGTCACATTGGTTTCGGGACTAACACTTCCGTGTTCCAATTCAACCGACATCCCCTTAACCATTTCGCTCATGTGATACTTATCAGTATCAACACCTATTTTTACACCAATGGCTTTGATTAATTTTTCGGCATATTCATTGTCGTTTTTAAGAGCCATAATTACAAGTTTAAATTCACCTATAAATATGCAAAAGAAAATAAAATTTTAAAAGCGTATTAGTCCATAGCTTACTCCGACACCAACATTTAACCCATGCGACATTCCACCACCTTTTCCAAATTCTAATCCGTAGCCAATATAAGGCCCTATAGCAATTCTCTTCTTTTTTCCGATGTCTTTGTCACGTTCTTTAAGAAAACCTGTTAAATCAGCTCCCTGGATGTCTGTAATTGATATTTTAGAGCTGGATGGTGTTATAAATATTCTATCTATGCCATCTTTGTCTTTTCGAACTCCAGTCGTCAATCCAAATTGAATTTTAGTATCACTAAAAACTGTGTTTCCTGGAAATAATCTAAGTCCCATTTTTTCTTCTGGGGTCATATATGGAAACGCTGTAAATTGACTTTCTCCAATAACGGTTAAAACACTATCGTTTGATAGATAATTAAACTTGAGTGCATACTCATCATTTGCAAGGTCTGCTATTTGATTTTGCACCGAGCCTGTGTCTCTGTAAACAATTTGTTGTTGTACAATGTATTTTATTTCCCCAGACTCAGCTTTTATTGCATCATATAAAAGAGGAAAATGTTGTTTTACCTCCTCTATTGACATCTCTGCTACTGGTTTTTGATAACTTGCATCACCGTTATTGTTGACATACTCAGACAAGTTTTCAGTTAACGCTGCCAAGTTTTGCGTATTTCGCTGTTGCTCTGCTTCCGCTTCTTTTTTGAGTGTAGCATTTTTATTACACTCGTTAAATAAGAGCATAATTATAATTATCATTACAACAGCAACAATAGCTCTTCTATATTTCCATAGCACTTGGAAAACTCCTGCTATATTCATAATTTACTATTTTATAAATTCCTACTCTTGACCTGGAACTCTAGGTGACGGTGGTTCCTGAGATTTTTGATTTGGTGCTACTTGATGCTTTTGATTTGACGCTGCTTGAGGTTTTTGATTTGTTGGCGGTTGTGATGGTGTTTCTGGTTGACCTGCTGTTTTTGGTGCAAACGCTTGCATAGCTAAATATACTGCTCCAGCTTCTTCAAGAGAATATACTTGTTTTGCGTATGCTTTTTTAACGCCTTCGATTAAAATACTTAAAGCTTCTTGTTGATTCATAATTTTTATTTTAAAGTTTCATTAAATCTAACAAATCAATAAATTAAAATCAATAGTTTTTAAAAATATTTATGATATATATTGTAGATTTAAAAATTCCTGGAGTTCTCTGTTTTCATTATCATAATCACAAACATAAAGAGCAAACTCTACAATAAGCTTTCTAAGTTCTTTGTGAGGCTCTTTGTTATTAAACCCATATTGTTGCAATACGCGTCCGCTAGAAGCATCAAATTCAATAGTTACTTGGGGAATATTCTTTATATCTCGAAGTGAAATTATTATAGAACGGCCTTTTTTTACCCGAGTTTTATAGTGACCGCCGCTTACACAGTGAGATAAGGCTGTTGCTTCATAATCTAAATCTTTATGGTCAAGTAGATAAAAGAAATGTGCCTGGTCTGCACATTTGAATAGTATTTTCTCGTCATTTATATCAGGTATTTCTATGTCAGAGATATTGAATCTCTCTATCATTTCTTTATGCCACAATTTTTGAGCATCCAGAGCACTCTCAAGGTTATATTTAAATAAATCTGCATTAGTAGATAAAACCCAGTCTTTTATAAGTCTAAGCTCTCTATCTTTATCTAGCACATCCAAATCTTTTTTTGCCTCCTTGGCAATCCAAACATCTAGTTTGTGTTTTCGCTTTTCAGATTTTCGCGCATCTTTGTTTTCATCAACACCTCTAAATCCAAGAGAAATTCCTATTAAACCTATTTTTTTAATAATATATAATACCTCTTCCTCTGATAAATATTCCTTCTTAGAACTTCTAATGTCAGGCAGAAAAATTTTCTTAATATATTGTTCTCTTTCTGTTAACATTAATTTTCTAATATTAGAGTTAGTAAAATTTCTTTTCCTCCAGGAAGGTCTTCTACTGTATATGACCCAAAACGCGTGCTGGGGTCTTCAAACTTCACGCCGTTCATTTTATGAGTTTTTTTAAATGAATATGTTTGGTCTAGTTCATTTAATTTAAAATCTTTCACTGTATAGCATCTCATCAACACTCTAAGTTTGTGTTGGAAAGTAGTGAGAATTCTTTTATCAAACTCTCTCTTATTCAATTTAAACGGCTTGCTAATCATTATTTTTTCTTTTTACCCCCTTTTTTAGGACCTCTTTTCTTAGGTCTACCAACTTTTTTCTTATAATAAGATTTTTTCCTAGACTTTTCTTTTACAGTCTCCTCTTTATACTCTTCTACTTCTTTAATTGCATTATCTAATATAGAAATGGAGTTAATTGGATGGTCTATTTGTCCAAAAAAATCTGTTGGATTATCCGTAATATGTTTGAGTTGTTTTTGCATTTGTTCCTGCGCCTCTTTTGAGAAAACACGTCTATTTTCATTAGGAATATCAGTAAAATTTATTAACACGCCCATTAGCACAGGAAGCTCTGTCTTTGATTTTTCGATGAAGCCTACAATCTTATAGTCGTCCTGTTCTTTTTGTGGAACGTCTTTTAAAGACTCTACGTCCTCTGGACTATACCCGCAATAATATTCTAAATAAGAGGGCTTCCTCGTATTTCTTGTAATTTTAATTACACCCTTTTTTTCAAAAATCCTAAGAGAAAATGTCATCTCATTGGTTTCTGCGTATGTAACTTGACCTGGAAACATATCTAATTGGATGTTATCTCCAACCATATCTTTCATGAAAATTCTTATAGGAACCTCATTTTCTTCTTTAAAATATACTATTTTCATCAAATTTATATTTATTTCTTTAATAAATATAAAAAAAAGATAAAAAAAAATCCACCAAATTGGTAGATTTTTTTTATTTATTAAGTATTTAGGCTATTTATCACCAATACTTTTTGTTTTTTTACCATAAATACTAAAATCTAAAACCTCTTTCTTTTCAGAGTTGTTTTCATTTAGTTTGAATTTTGGATTCAGAACTAACTTTCCAGTATATTGGTCAATGATATATGCTTTATTTTCATTAAGGGCGCTTTTTTTAAACCCATGAACAACAATTCCAGTAGAGTCTTTTGGGACATCTACCACATCTTCTTCACACCCACATACTGGCGTTGATGTCATACTTGTTTCTGAGTTTTGACCCTCAAACTCTTTATTGTTTTCAACTTCACCCTCTTCTCTTGTAACGGTGTTTGTTTTTTCATCTTGAGCAATTGCGATAACGCCACCCTCTGCAATGGTATCAAAAGATTTTTTCCCAATCAATTGTCTCCATCTTTCATTAAGTTGTTTTTGAGTTGGTTTTTCATCCTCGATATATCTCTTAGATACATCACCTGTAGAAGACGCCGCAGGAGTTGGACGCCTTACTCTAGTAAAAACTTCTTTTAAAGTTTCTTTTTCTTCTTTTTCTTTTTTCTCAAGTTTGCTAAGATTTCCGTGTCCAGTTTGATTTAACTCTTCTTTTGAATTAGGTAGAGCGTCTGGAGTATTAGGACCTCCTACCGCGCCCATAACATAATTATGTTTCATCCCTTTAGGAACATTTAAATTTTGCTGTCCTGGTTCCATTGGAACAACAGTCCATCCAGAATTTGCATTTTCCTTGATTGATTGAGCTCTACCTTTTTGAGCTTGCCCGTAAGGAGTTCTATCAAATTTTTCTTGAAGACTTGGTGCGTATTCTTTTTTAGGATGATTGTTTTCATCTGCAACCACATTGGGATAACCATCATCAACCTTTTCTTTGCTGTCTTCTGATTTGAATGCCTTTTTGTCTGCATACATATAATCGCCAGCTTCTGTTTCTGGCCTACTATTTACAGGGTCTCCGTCAGTACCACCTCCAATTACAGCTGCACCTCCTGGAGTAGTTGTGGTTATTTCATCAACTTTTTCATCGTCTTCTTTATCATCTTCCTCGGACATTCCAAGTAACATTTTCTTATCAGTTGGCTCTCCAGTTGAAGTGTCTGGTGTCCCATCAGCTTCAATATCATCAGCATCAACATCATCTGTTGCTCTGGATTCATTTATTTTTTTAGAAATATCTTCACCTGTACCGTTAACTATTTCAGCTAGGCTCATAGTGAATTTTTTATTTTTCATTTCTTGAACGATTGAGTCTGTCATTTTCTTTTCTGTTTTATCTTGGATGCCTATTTTTGAACCCGTTATGTATTTAACTTCTGTTTCTGCTAGTTCTGAGAAAAATTCTCTCAATTCTTTCTCAAACTTTTTGCTATCTGCAATGTTTGAAAAGGTTCTCTTAGCATTTAATTTATCTGGAGAATAAGTAGGACCATCTGACTTCGGGAAAAATGAAGCAGCTTCGGTATTCTTATACGTAATATGCAAATTCTTACCCTCAAGGTCTAGTTGTAGGTCGTTGATTAATCTTTTTGCACCCTCTACAATTTGTTTTTGAAAATATGCCACAGGTGTAACTCCAGCTGGGTTAGCTTTTTTTGTTTTAGCAATCTTAAGGTTTATTTTTTGTTCCTGAGTACCTTTTCCAGCTTCCAGCGGCTCATTACTGTCATCATAGTCCGCTGCTATCATACATAAATAACCATCTTTCTCCTCGTATCCAGCCTTTTTAAAAGCTTTGATAGTTTCATCTTTCAATAGCCTTTCTGTGATTTCTCCAGCCATCTTCATTATTTTCTGACGCTCTGCAAATTCAGGAGTTTGCTTTACAGTATCTTTAGGATATTCTTTGCCTTTTTCCATGTTCTAAAAAGATTTTTCTATAAATATCTAAAAAAAAGGTTTTTATTTATTTTGTAACAAAAAAGCCACGTCTTTCGACGCGGCCTTAAACTAAGGGATTAAACCCTTTTTTTTCCATACTACCCAAACGTCCCGTTCCCTAATGGGGAATCCAGGATTATCTAAGTAAAGACCATTATCATAAAAATACCCAGAAAACCTTTTTTTAGTCACTGGCTCTTTAATTTCGACCATGTATTTTTCATCGTAAACATTTTGGTTGTCAACATATTCTCCTGTTCCTCTTTGATACATGATTGGTTTATATACAGCTTTTGCATACATCCAAAATCGTATGTTCCAAGAAAGATTTTTTTTATAAAATCTCCAACGAGAATATTTCCACCATTTTTTAAACATTATCCTATTGTAACAGGTGAAGAAATAATCCATACTAGAAAAACAGCCATCATCAAAAGAGCAACCATAATAAACCCAAATGTAAGATTTGTTACAAACCTACTATATAACGTTCCCTCTTCAAAATTTTGACTCTTTTTAGTACTAAGCCAATCAGACACCATAACTCTACCTACTAATATTTCAGCAAGAACTAAGATTCCTAATAATATTTTTAATAATATAACCATCATTACTTTTCTTTTTTATCTTTATTCTTAGATTTTAACACCTCTAGATTTATTTGCCGATGATAATATTCACTTGCAGCCTCTAAAGATAATTCTTCTTGGGCAATTTTATGAAAGAGTAAGTATACTCTCTCCACCCTTTCATCCTCAGCAATAGATTTGTCTTCTATTATTTTGTCGATAGAATGGTAAAGAAGCTCTCTCTTTTCTTTAAATTTTGCAAAAAGAAATTTGTAAAAGTTTTTATCCATACTTATTAACTTTCGTATACTTCATCTGCATCTGCATCTATTTGTTCGATTTGGTCTTGAGCATCTGGCGGGTTTTTACGGGCTTCTTTTTCTCTTTCGATAATACCTGTTATTGATAATGCTACTTTTTCCACACTTCTCAATACTTTATCTGGTTGATAAAACCATAAGTTATCGGTATACTCTCTAGCATCTGCTTGCTCTTTCTTTTCACCGCCAGCTTTCACTCCGCAAAGTAACCTGTCTAATTGAATCACTTTATCTTCGATTTCAAGCTCTTTCCACATTTGATAATAAACAATTAATATGTAATCAATCTCATCATTTACAAGTTTATCAAATTCGCTTCTTACAATTAAGTCTCCTATTGCAAATTTACCTCCTACCTTCTTAGGCTTTGTAGTGTAGAAGCATCTAATTCTACTAGGCTCAATATCCGAGTTATGTTCGGCATTTGCCTTAATGTAATTAGTTATTTCCAGAAGTTCCTCGTTAGCCTCCATGTATTTTCCAGCACCAAGGAAAGTTGTTTCTTTTTTGTCTTTATCTCCAATATCCAGTTGGATTGTTGGAGTTATTGCTTTTTTAGCAAGTTCTACGTATCTCTGTGTACTCATAATCTATATAAATTTGAAGTTTATAATTTACTCCAAAAGTATAAAATTTTTTTGTAAAAAACAATATTATTTGTGAATTCTTGTCTTGGTTGGGTCCATCATGGTAATATCCATACTTCCCATTCCTTTGTTTTTGCCAGCTCCTCCACCGATGCGAAGTCTTTCTTTTGTTTTGAGATTTGATTTATGTTTTGCACCAAGTTTTTCCCCTACCCAGTTTTGACAAGGGTCTCCTCCGTGTAAATTCCAAGCTAATATGGTAGGAGATTTCAACATTTCCTCCTCAGACCCTTTTTGCTGTGGAAGAATTCCTAATTTCTTTCTCTCTTCGGCTATATTATTTTTATTGCTCTCAAAAAAAGCATATAGTCTTTTCATTTCAGGAAACGATTGTGGAACAACTTGTATTAAATCTTCTACTTTTCTTTTTCCGCTACCCTCATTTTTTTTACCTTCTGCACTTTCAAATTTTTGGCCAGACTCCTTGATTTTTTCCAAAGCAATTTTGGCTCTTTCAGCAATCCTCTTGATTTCATCAGTAGGTACAAAAGAATCATTTTTATTACTGAATTCAAATGCCTCAGATAACAAATTTCTTACATATATTCTAACAAGCTGTTCGCTATTCATCAATCATTTTTAAAATATGATTCTTGATATCTACTGCATTTTTTGCAGGAAATCCCAATTTCATTAAATTGTAATTTACTTCATCATAGAAAGCAAAGTCGTTTATAGGAACTCCAGACTTAAGAGTTCTCTTAATTCCTACTGCTAAAGCCTCCTCTGGCATTAACCCTTCTGGTTCTGGCTTAGGAGTTTTATTTGTCGTTGAGTCCTGTTGAGTGTCAATAAACGTGTTAACAGTTTTCCCTTGACCGCCTGCAAGTTTCCCATAAGGAGCATTTATCATATAAGTCTCATTAACTTCTCTGAAATTTTTGTTGGTATTTTCAGCATTAGTTAACCTTTTCATTTTTTTAGCTTCTTCGCTTAACACCTCTTTACTAACTTTTTTGTTAATGTTTTCTTTTAGAGTTGTACCCTTGGTTTTTTCAAGTGACTTTATAAGTTCTTTTGCTCTTGATTTTTCGTTATTCTCGTCCATAATTTTTTTATTTTTTACCATACAACCGTTCCTATTCCTAAGTTTCCAGAATAATTTCTTACTGATTTTGGCATAGACCTTCTAAACACTTTTTCCAAATCCATAGTATGATTTAAACCTATATGTGAATTGGTAGCATTTGAGGGTATAGTATCGTCTGGTATAATTTGATTATCTTTGTCAATGATTTCGTTTACTTCTTCTTCCTTTGCCTCTTGAGATTGACTAGCAAAATCTTTAGCAAATTTTTTAAACATATTATCTGCATTCCCCTTCTCTTCAAAAAACCCATCAGTCCATTTTTTGAAGTCTGCAAATTTAGCAACCAAAGACATATCTTTCTTATATGTAGTCTTGAAATCGATTCTTATAAAATCATCCTTTCTGTTGAACTCTACATTGGTTATTCTGTCTATTATATCAGAGGAAAAAGGTCTATAGTTAGCATCTCTATCAGTTTCCGCCTCTAAAAAAAGTCTCTTAACGCTATTCTTCATAAAAAATGGTTTTTTAATAAATAGCAGAAAAATTTATAATACTAATTTATCATCCTCTCTCATTGAAGTTATTCTTAAATCTTTGAGCGGCTGATATGAGATGTCTTTTGCTACAAAATATTCCATTACCAATTTCTTAAGCCTATCGCAAGCTGGAAGATTTCCAAAACCTTTCATTTGGTCAAATGTAAGACCTTCTATTTCGCTAAAATTAAATGCTATTGTGAACCTATCTAAATCTTTTTCTCCCCTATCTCTGCTTCTATCGTACAATTGACCTATTAAATAAGTTTCACCAATAACTCTTCTTGAATATGACCCAACACTATGACTCATAGTTACACCCTCTCTAATTAACATTGCTGGGGTGTTAATTAATTTAAACTCAATTGGACCTTTGTAATCTTCACGCTCTTCAAGATATCTAAATCTACTAACAAATGTCTGGAATTTTTCATTCTTTTCTTCATCAGTTGCTATATTAAAGAAGTGTACAATATTATCATGATATTCCTCCAGCTCAGCAAAAGTTTTTATTTTTTGAAAATGACGTTTCCTGTCAAACTCCAGCACCTCCATCATCATAATAGCATCATCATACATAACAAATTCAAATGAACGAACATATCCATAATCTAACACAACATTATCTAAATCTAATGTAGGTCTTACTTCTAATGTCTCTTGTTTAGCATAGTCCAACACAATACGAGCAATTCTTTCAAATTCTTTCATATCCTCAATGTCTCTAAAATAGATTATGTCAATGAAAACAACTAAAAAGTCAATATCATATTTCTGCAACAAACTTATCACTTGTTGTTTATCAAAAAATTTGAAGTATCTCATTATTTGTTTGTAGTCTGAAAATCTTCTTACCGCCTTAAAAATAAATTTTGATATAGAACCGTCCTCTGCTGCGCTAACCACTTCAAATTTACCCGAACTTTTTTTAACTTTAGGTTTATATCCATCGTGAGTCTTATATTTTACCTGCATTTCCTGCTCAACTCCATCATCCATTACGTGTAGAACATCTATTTCAGAGCCGTCCTTGCGATATTGGACGTTTCCCTCTTCATCTAATACAAGTTCTCTTTCCATCTTCACAGAGGACTTAAAAACAAACTCATGAGCTTCTTGATTATCCTCGTTAATTTCATCATTGATTTTACCAATGTAATTTTTTATCAGGAAGTTAAAAATTTTTATAGGGGATGTGACTTTATTATCTATTAAAACTTGAGGTTTTGGTATATCACAATCTCTCATCATATCAAATAAAAATGTTGCATCCTTTGTAAGTGCCAAGGTAGAAAGATTAGAATATTTAATTATTCCGAAGAATATGGAAATTATCTTTTTGATTTTGTCCGTTCCCCCATCTCCAAACTGATTTCTTATCTCCCCTAAGAGACCATTGACAATGTCAATATTACCAGCATCCGAAACGCATTTAGATAAATCCCATAAAAATGTATGAAGATAATATAGGTTATGGATAATTTCAACGCCTTGTGTAAAAAACAAATCAACAGTTTTGATTACTTCATCCAAATCAAACTCTATTTCTTCCTCGGTATAATTTTTAAAAAATAATTTCCTACTTTCTTTTTCAAATCGAATATATTTGCTTTTTTCTTGGAACTCTATTTCGTAGTGAGTATCTTTATCTGGAATTATTACCTCACTTTTTACAGGCTTAGCCTCTGCATATTCCAATTTAATGTTTTTATCATCTTCTTTGTAATTATATCCCCCTACAAAGAATCTACCTGTTAACATTAAGAATTGATGTTGTTCTTTAGATAAGAAGTTTTTACCACACCCAGGACACTTAATTTCGTCTTGTTGTGCAATCTCTATCATCTTGTAAAGATATGCGTAATCATCTGAATGGGTTATAGTGTCTTCTTTTTTATCTCCATCCTCTTTCTCAACATCCCTTTCGAAATATTGTCCACAATTACAAATGTAATGATTTTTATTTTCATCTTCGAAGTAAAATGAGAATCTTTCTTTTATTTCTTTATGGTTTAGTACTTGCATATATATATTTTTCAATAAATATAGTAATCTAGTCAAAAAAAAGAAATAGAAAAAGCGTACCTTTAATAAAAAAGATACGCTTTGAGTATATTTTGAGTCTAAAGATTTACTTTAGAAGCTCTTTTGCTATGCGAGTAGCATTTTCATTAATGAAGCTATCTAAGTCAGACTGAGTTTTAAAACTTTCTGGAAGCTGCACTGTTTTAATTTGAGCATCCAACTTTTCTTTGTCAGAGTCATTTTCCTGCTTAGCTTTTGCATTAATTTCTTTGTCAGTTTGCCCCTTAGAAAAACCTTCTTTGCCCATTTCACCTTTGCCGATAACCTGTGTTTTTGGAGTAGTTTGTTTGTCTTCTCCGTCTTCTTGGTTCATTGTTGCATCATTGTCTTTTCCACCAGGAACGCCACCTTCTTTAGTTGGGTCATTATCGGTGGTAACATTTGGCTGAGTCGTTTTAGTAGTTACGTCTGGCTTATGTTGACCTGCTATGTATGGATTTGTTTTTTCACCTGACTTAGTTGACTTAGAACCTTCGATTTTTGCTGCGGTAGCAACACTTTCATCATGTCCCTGGTCACTATCTTTCTGGTTCATTTTTTGGTCAATTGGGTCGCCCTCGTCTGTAAATTCATCTGGAGTTCCAGTAGGACCTTCTTTTTTAGTTTCAAAGCCACCACCTGGTTTAGACTTAACATATGAACCATCGCTTTGCTTAAGCTCGTCTTTAGTATTCATTAATTTGTTACCATCCTTTACAGGTTCACCAGCGTTAACTATTGTTTCTGCACGTTCTTGAATATATTTTTTTAATTCATTAACGTTGTTAAATTTTATTACTTTCTTATCACTCATAATATACAGATTTTTTTTATAAATATTAAACAAAACGTAAAATTCCAAAAAAAGTTAACTTTTTAGAAAAAAAAACGTATATAAAAGAAAAGATAATTGCAGAAAGGTTTTAAAGTTAGGACTAATATTCTTATCTTTGAGAGGAATTAGGAGTTAAAAAAAGCCAATAAAAAATGCACAGTATTATCAAACCAAAAAAAAATGAGTGAAATAGTTAGAGAATTTGATGTAATACCAGCCATAAGTCATATAAGCGAAGCTATATTTAAGAGAACATATGGGGAGCATATATACAAAGCAATATTTAATGAACTTATAAAAACGCGTTCATGCTGCTCTGGTTGTGGTTATCCTCATCATTTAATTGTAGAAAACCTTTCTGATTGTTTATATGCACATATATTAGAAATAAATTATGAGAATCCAGCAGCATCTCCAGCTGCCCTTCTTTGTAAAGAGTGTCATCTTACACAACACTTCGAATCTCTTGCAAATAGAAAATGGGTAAAACTAGTTAATTCTACACTTTCTCAAAGTTCTTTATTAGTAGATATGAGAGGAGGACGCTTAATAAAGCAATATGAACAAAGAAGAATTGTTGACCTAAAAAAAACACCCGAAGACCTAATTAAAGAACTCCAGGCGGGAATATATAACAAAAATGATAAAGTAAAAGTTATTTTTACAAGCACTTATTATACTGAGGTTTACCCCAACAACGCTTAAGAAACAGCTTTATATCTTTTTCCATTAATTTCAACATAATTGTTTCCAAGATTTTTAACAGCATTTTTCTTTTGAACTTTAGTGTACTCTTCTAAAACCTCTTTTATCATAATAGTAGACACTTTTTTAGCTATTTCAACCATCATACTTTTTAAAGCTTTAATGTCGTGTTGTGGCTGTTTTGGTTGTCTTATTTCTTGTATTACTTGTGGTTGTGTACCGCTCACTTGTGCTTCAATTAACATCTTCAACATTTCTTTCATCTCCTGGATTTCTCCATTACTAGTATGGGGAGGTTGCTGCGTTGTTCCTGGTTGCCCATTTTGAAAGCTTGCTTTTTTAGTGTTCCACTTACTGTTAAAGTCGCCTCCATATGAAGACTCTTCGTTAATAAGGTTTCCACCTTGTTCAATATTTGATGCTACTGAAAATCTAGGTGAAGATGTTCCAGCGAACATGTTTTCAATTAATGCCGCTTCACGACTATTTTTTGAAGGTATCGCTGTTGGAGCTATCGCGTTCGCTGATACTGGTTGTTGACCCATTCCTTGAGTTCCGCGTTTTTGTCCAGCTTTAGATACAGGTAATTGGTATCCTGTCGCAGCTCCCCCTGTGCCTGGGTTACTTGATACACGTTTATGTACATCATATTCTTGTCTAAGGTTACCATTTTTTATAGCCATCAGTTTCTGATACTTATCACTGGTAAAATGTGCTCCGTATTGTTGTTTTTGAGTGCGCTCTTCGTTAATTTGTTGACGTATTGATTGGGTCATATCCTCAGCGCTTTCTTGTTCCATAACAACATTGCCCTCTGGATTTGCTTGTGCAGCCTTTTGTTGTGCAACCTCTTGTTGTGCTATTTGCTGACGCGTTGGCGGCATCTCGGTAATTTGACTCATTTGTCCAGCACCAGGTGGCAGTCCCATCTTTCTAAAACTTTCCATTTTTTGCTCTCGCATTGCAGCAATTTGTTCTGGTGTTAAATTAACTTGTTCACTCATCTTCTTCGTTTTTGTAAAGTCTTATGTTTTCTATTAAATAATCATAAAAAAACCGAAATTTATTTTCTTTGTTTATTTTTATGAGTTTTTCGCGCTCTTCTGGTGTCATTTCAGCTTTTAATGTTAGCGTTAATTTTTCTCTTCCATATTTGCGAAACTTTATTTTTGGATTAATCAAATCAAAGGCCATAGACTTAAAGTCGATGTAACTTTCTTGTTCGATGTAAGAGAACGGCACATTTTCTCCGAAAAATTCATAAAAGTGATTCATTGAAAATGCATATCTAAGGTCAATTAGATAAATGTCGGTTCCTTCGCTTTTTCTATCTTTTGTCATACTGTAGAATATTTACTTCTTCGTTTTGTTCATTCCACCAAGCATAGAATACAGGATGTCTTTTAGAATGCATAAAAAACAAACGACTGATAAAGTTATCATACTTCAATTTTTTAAACTTTTTAACCAATTTCACTTTTTCTTTTTCAATGAATTTATCAGCTGGCTTAATTTTTTGAAGTCTCTTTTTTGTTTGTTCATAATCATTCTTGAGAAAATTTATTATCTCCTCCTTATATTTATCCTGATTTTCTATTATAGTTTGAATAGAATTCATATAAAAATAAATATAACAATTAATCTTATTAAAATAAATAGTTATTAGATAGCTGGCATTCCTTCTTCGCCACCCTCTTCATTACTCTCATCTTCTGTTGGTGCTGTTCCTAATGTTTCTCTCCAATGGTCGCCCCAGGTATGATAGAAATTGTAAAGGTCTTCTAACACAGTTTTATTGTCCTGTGTGGGTTTGAAATTGAGCAAATTAACCATTACTCCATTTAACAAAGATAATTTGAAGTCTGCAACCTGTCCTTGTCCAAATGTTAATTTCCCTGATGCATACACTTCCATTCCGCCTGGCACCTTTGGAAAACTTAATGCATATCCGTTTTTCTGCGTGTCTAAACTTATAGTTGCATTAGGAATAAAATTCTGAAAATCTTTTTCAAAATTAACCACATCAGTCTTATTAATTCTTGGTTTCGCTGATTCTCCTAAAGATATTCTTTTCATCGTACCGTCAAGATTATCTTTGTTACCGCCAAAGAATAAAGCATCGTGAGCTGCTTGAGCGCTCTTTTTTGCGTTCTGTCTTAATTCATCAAAAAACTTTTCTTTTTTTGCAGGAGCTTTTTTCAGCTCTTCAAATGCTGTTTCGTCAATTGACTTACGAACTAATTCTCTTATTTGTTGTTCCATTTCAGGTGTCATATTATATATCATTAAGGTATGATGTGACAAATTTTCCTTTTTCCCACATAAATCTATATTGTCTTATAAATGCCTTTCCAATTATAGTTTTAATATCTTCTTTGGACATTTTTTCTTTATCTAACTTATCCAGTTCTTTTTTCATGAAAGTTTTTATTTCCTTCTCATGTTTTTTCCATGTAACTGAAATTTCAGTTTTAATTTCAGATGCTCGCAATTTTCGTTCGGATTTAAGAGCCTTGTCAATTTGCCCTTGAATCATTTTTCTTATTTTAACCTCGTCTTGCTTTGTCATTATCCATTCACTTTTTTAGAAACTCGATTTAACATAGCAACAATTCTCTTATCTGGATAGAGGTCGCTTTTATCTTTTCTCACATTCACATGATTCCATATACCAGGGATATTTGCCGCAACAAGTTCTGGCTTATATTCAAACCAGCTCTCATCAAAACTATCTTGTACTGATATATTATATTCTTTAACCAGTTGCAATAACAATTTCTCAATTAAATCTATTTGTTCTTTTGTGAACTTTTGAAAGTAATTATACCCTCTAAAATTTTCATCAACTTCATAAACATCCTCAGCTGGGATTGTTTTTTGTGAAAAATCATCAGGCCACGCGTAATAGCTATCATTCTTATATTTCAATCCACCATAAGAACAAACTTCAATTCCCACAGACGCCTTATCTAATCTACCTTTAGTGTTCTTAACTCCAAGATGCCAACCCCAATAGTCAGGATGGAACGCTTGATATATTTCAGCATTATCTCTAGCTATAACATACGCTGTTGCAATTTTAGACTCATTAGAATCCCAGTAGTTTATAGTGTTAGAGGCCGAGCCGCTGCCAGCTGTAAAATGGAGAAACACCATTTCTTTTGATGTAATGAGCTTATTATATTGTTCTGATGGCAACTCACAAGAGGTGTTTACTTCAAGTTCTCCGTAATCTTTTTCTAGAACCCTGTCAGAACTTTCTTTAAAACTTCTTTTTTGTGAAACTTTGAGAGCGGTATACGTTCTCTCTCCAACTTCGCCGTCAACATTTAATCCTATTCTTTTTTGAAACGCCTTAACTGAGCGCAAAGTAACTTTGCCAAAATGCCCATCTACTACAAGGTCATAGCCAAGGTTAGATAGGTATTTTTGAATTTGAGATATATATACCCCTCTTTCTCCGTAACGTGCTACCATAACTTTTTTATTATAAATATTCAAAAAAAGAGAAATATTTATATAAAAGTGCAACAAATATTTCACAGGTGCGTAAGATATAGAAGAAGTAGGAATTTAAAAACAATATTATGAAAACGAAAGAAGAAAATTTTAGAGACGAAATAGCAAAATCAGAAAATGTTATTAAAGTAGAATCAAAAAAGCAACGTCAGTATGTTACACTAGCAATATTAATTACTATATTTGCAATAAAAGCGCTATTTATATTTAATTGGTATATTGCAATACCTTTCCTTGTGATTAATTTATTTTTATATAAAAAATATCAAGACTCAAGAGACGTATATGTTGTGGAGCACGCTGTACTTTCTATGTTAAAAGTGGGACAGGGAAAATTCTCTGACTATTAGAAAATAATATATTATAAACAAAAAAACCGTGAATTTTAGTTCACGGTTTTTTTGTTTATATGATTAATTTATTATTACTCCTGTCCATATTTTTGTCGACCAGTCATTCCTGATGCGCGTTTTTTGGCTTGTACTTGTTGTGAAAGTTCTGCACCTCTAGAGCTTTGCCCTGTCTGTCCTGCAGGACCTGTAATTCCACCGCCGCCTTTGCCTGCAACTCCAGCACTTACGTAAACACCATTTCCCGCATCCCATAAAGGAGTAGCACCTTTTTCGTGAAAATTATCCACCCAAAAATCAAGATATTTTTTACCTTTTTCCATATTTTCCTTAGCAGCGCTATAAAAATTAGACATCATACTAGGATTTTTTGCTATTTTCTCAAAATAAGCTCTTAATTTATTTTCATCACCCTTCATATATTCAACAAGGTCTGGAAATTTCGCTGTCCAAGTCTTAGGGTTAGTAAGTTGAGCCACTCTTTGTTGAAGAAGTTCTGTTCTTTTATCTTGTCGTTTCTGATTCATGCCAAAAATCTCGTCAACATTTTCTTCGCCGTAAAGCTCATGCATCTCTTTTAAGAGATTGTTTTTTTGAGTCTTAAGAGTTTTTATCTTTTTAAGCCTAACTACCTCTTCTAAGATTATCTCGTCTAATCTTTTTTGGGAAATTTGAAATTTTTCAGTACTCATATCTTTGAAATTTATATTTTTTAATAAATATATAGAAAAAACATAAATTAAAGATTGATAATAAAAATTATCTATTTTTTACTCTTTTTAATAATTCCTTGAAAATATTCTCGTCATATGACTCCGCATCCTTTGTAAATTCTTTATTATCCATAACCTTTGTGGTAATATAAGCTTTGTCTCTAAGAATTTCTTTTGCATCCTCATCAACAGTATCCACACAGTGCAATTGAATTACCTCTATATTAGATGCTGTTGTACTAGCTCTATGGATTCTATCTTCCACTTGTTCCATATCGGCTGGAGTCCATGCAAAACCTAAAATAATAATTTTACTTGCAGCTGTCAATGTAATTCCAACACCAGATGCCATTATCATTCCAGAGAAAACAGACACGCTCTCATCTTCCATAAATCGAGTTTCAGATGTGTATTTATCTTCATCAGACATAGCTCCAGAATGAAGAACAGCTTTATCTCCAAAAAAACCAAAGACCTCCTCGGCCATAAATTGATAATCTGATACGACCACGACTTTTTCGCCGCCTGTAATAATATCTTCTATAATCTCCTTAATTCTACTTATTTTGACTCGACCTGTAAACTGCTTAAGTTTATGCATCTTAGCAAGAAAACCATCATCATTATCCTCTTCCTTAAAAGTATCTTCAAGTTTTCTATACTCCCTAAACTCTTTATCGGATAGTTCAATTGGAATATCAATATAAGTTTTAGGAGGCAATTCTTTAAGAACATCTTTTTTTAGCCTCCTAAGAAACACACCAGTCATTCTCTCAAACAATTCTTCTAAATTAGATGCTCCACCATAGTCCCATCCAAACCCAGAGTCATGACCAGCTCCATATCTTACTCCAAAATCATGTGAATTCTTCCACTCTTTAGGGTCAATAAAACTTAACAATGAAAATAATTCCATAGGTCTGTTTTTTATAACAGTGCCAGACATTAATATTTTTCTTGGAATTTCATTAAAACTTCTTTTTATTATCTGCGTCCAAGAGGTTTTTTGTTCTTTCATTCTATGGCACTCGTCTACTACAATTAAATCATAGTCTGCGGGGTCAATGTATTCACACACTTTATCTTCAAAATATACCACTCCTACAATTCGAGTTTTTATGTTTCCTGTATTTTCACATTTTGGGCACTTCTTATATTTTTTAGTTAAGTCAGTAATTTCCCACCCACAAGCTTCGTTTTTACCTTCTCTATTAACCATTCTCCCTTTGCACTTATGATTGTATTCCAATTTAACATATGTTTCAACTGAATCATAATTGACAATATGAAATAATGATTCTTTCTTTTTGTGTGCAATAAGTTTACTTTTCTTTTTTGGTTTGAATTTGTAAACAAATGCTCTCTCGTGTGTAAATTTCTCAATTTCTTTTCTCCACATCAACTTCAATGTAGCTGGACAAACAATAAGAGTTTTAAGATTATGTTTAATTGCATATCCAAAAGCTGCACACGTTTTTCCAACGCCAGGCTGGTCTCCCAATATAGCAATCCCATTATTAATTTCAAAAAATCTTATGGCTTGTTTTTGGTAATTGTAGGGTTGTATTTTCATGAAAGAATAGTCATCCCCGTCAGCGTCTTTAAGTCCTTCTTTTTTTAATTTTAGAATTTGAGATAACCTTTGTTGCCTTTCTTTGTATTCCTGCGTAATCCCATCCAAAGCCTCTTGGGTAATATTCTCAAAGTAGAATCGGATTTTATTATCAAGCATAAAAACGACAATCTCTCCTATTTTTGCATTTGATATAGTTCTTACCCAATCATCTTTTTCATCACCGCCAGGAGTTAGAATTCTATCTTTTCTTACTTTTCTGTGTTCTTTTGGAAGTCGCTTAATATATTCACTTAGTATTGGCAAATAACCATACCTCAACTCATAGTTAATTCTTAACATTCGAATGTTAACAATAAGTTCTTCATCTTTTTTCTTGGTGCGCTTTTTTGCCATAGTGCAAATATATGATTTTTTTGATTAATTATTAAGTTCCTGGAGTCTTTTTTGTTTTCTTTTTTGTATTGCCTTATCCTCCTTGTTTATTTTCTCCTGTTCGGCTTTTATAGCCTTATCAAGTATAAACTTTCTCTTATCGCTCCAATCGGCACTTTTTTGAATTTGGACTTTATCTCTAATAACGTCAGATAGCAGCTTAATATCTTGCATTTTTTTCCTGAGGCGTATCCCAGCATCCTTAACACCTTTTATTGAACTCTCGGCATCAATTTTTGCAGAATCACCTATATCAAGAATTTTATACAATATATCAAGAGCATTAAGATTTCTTAATTGCTCAAGCTCTTCCAGTGTCATGATTATTTATTTTCTTTTGTACTGTCTTTGATTTGCTGATTTATTTTACTTTGCATCTCGTTCTGCTCATCAATGACAATTGATTTTGCAGCTTTTTTTGCATCATCAATACGTTTTTGTATAATTTCAGTTATTGTTGTGCCCTCTGATTGAGCATGAAAAAGGTCAAGAGCGTATCTATCATCTGTATATAAATCAGCACCAATCCTTACAAATGTACTCCCTTTAAAATTGATACCTACATTACCATCTCCCTGGTCGTCGTAATCTATCCAGAAAAACCCAACTATATCGCTTCCATTTTCAAGTTGAGATAGTGGTTCATCTTTGGGAGTAACAGGTTTCTGATTTTTTTTTAAGATAATGTCATTATTTGTATTAACAAATTCTATCACATCTTTCTTTGTGTAATAAGCCATATTTTAAGTTTTAAATAGTTTCAATAAAAAATATAAGGCTTTTTACAATAAAAATCAAGAAGATTTGGGGTGTTGTTGCAATAGCTCAGTATATTGGTTGTATTTACTATTGCAAAGCGGGTGTACATCATTTTTGAATTTACAGAACAAACATCCAAATCCCTCACCCCCAACAAATTTATATTTTGGAAATTCCTGCTTAATGTGAATATTTTTCACAGTTTTTGCCAATTGATTTAAAGATACCATTATTTCATCCTCAGATGAATTGATATCTACGATTTGCACTTCTCCAAATCCACCCTTGGGTTTCTTTTTGTTTTTGAGCCTATTCAATACAACATATTTACAATCAATCTTATCAAGGGGGATATTATGTTTCTTCCCCCAGAAGTATTTATAAAACCTCATTTGACAAAGAAAAATATGGTCAGTTAATTTTTTAGCCACCTTCCACGCTTCTCCAGATGTTTTCCAGTCAACAATTAAATACATACCTGTTTCTGGATTGAATAATATAAGGTCAATGAAACCTTTGAATTTGAATTTCTTGTGTAAGCTTTCATATAATGCTTCTTCTACAGAAAACACCTCATACCCTTTAAGAAGGGCTTCTGTGTCAAGTATAGTAAGAATATTTTCCCCTTGGTCTATAAAATCATCCACATCTTTGAAAGTTTTATCATCTTTCATATTATCCATCATATTCTTACGGAAAGTCTCTTTGAAATAGTCAATTCTTTGTTGAATTGTATATTTCTCTTTTACATACATTTCCAAAGCCTCGTGGATGGCATTTCCAAAATATAGATGTATAGATGGAGGTTGCTCTTCTAATTTGAGATATTTAAAAACCAAATGTTTATGAGGACATTCATTAAATAACGAAAACTCGCTAAAACTTATATGGATGCAATTCTTTTTATTGATTGATGTGTATTCGTCAGTCTTTGCTACTATCTTGTTTGTCATTTTTTTGTTCTTTTTTAAGTTTTTCCAATGCCTTGCTTGCTTTTTCTGCGAATTTTCTCCCCTCCTCGCAATTATGTTTTTCATACTCCCACCGTATGAAATTATCTCCAATAATTCTTGATTCTTTGTCGCGTACTGCTGTGGCAATTATTTTACCGCAAAATATACATTTAGGGGGGTATCTGTGTATCATCTCTTAAATCTTTCTTCTCCTTTTACATAATTTTTATACGCCTTATCCGATATTTTCGATATCATTGCTCTGCCAATACCTATTGGACGATTACTTGTGTTTTCAGAACAACCCATCTCATGTTGAACTAGCACCTCGCTACAACGCAAGCCTTCTTCATCATGAATTGTTTCTTCATCCTCGTGAACAACACCAACTCCCATTGGAGTTAAAACGCAATCTCCTTCAAAGAAATATTTGAAATATATTTTTCCTTCTGTCTCTTTTATTCCAAATCCCATATTTGCAAAGATATTAAATTTTATCTAAGATATAAAATATTTTGCTATTTATTTAAAAATGTCCATGTCAGAATCATATAAAGATACGTTAAACAAACTTGCTAAGATTGTAGAAGAAGGTAAGAAGCTGCGTATGTCTAACCCTGAAATAACAAAAGGATGGGAGAAAAGCACACAGAGAACTGGGTATGACGAGCAAATGATGAAAGATGCCATAGCAAATGGACAGGCTATTGGAATATCTTATCAAAGCGAGGGAATGCCTGTAACAAAATTTAGATTTGTTCTTCCAGTTGTATTAGGTACTCATAACAATGGAACAAAAAAACTTCGTGCATATCACCTCAAGGGACAATCGGAAAAAGTTGCAAAAAAAACAGGCTCTAGAAGCGCAGAGGCTGCTGGAGAATGGAGAATGTTTGATGTAGGTTCTAGCAAATTTAAAGGAATGTGGCTCACAGATAAATTTTTTAATGAAGCTCCAAAAGACAATGCTGGACATGAATATACTCCAAACGATTCACATTTTTCTTCAAAAATTGCAGTATATGACCCTGCAGAGGCTAGACAAAGACAACTGAAACTAGCACCAGCAGGAAAAGCTGAACCGATTGACATTACAAAACAAATACAAACCCCTGTTGAAAAACCAACAGATGTAACAAGCGATATCACAGGATATGAGTTAGACGAAGAAAAGAAAGAAAAGAATCCTTTTTACGTTAAAAAACCATGGTTAAGAAAAAAACGTGGTCGCTGGTCAAGATATTTCCAGGAGGAGGACTAACTCGGTTAATATTTTATTAGCTTTTTCCTGCAACTTGAAAATTTCAGTTGAAGAGTGTCTCTTTATGTATTCTTTTTTGCAACCGTCGTGAATAATGTTTAGCGAAAAAGAAATCAAACCTCTTTTAATCTCAAAAATAAGTTTACCTTTAAAATATCCTTCTAACCGATACGCGTTAGGGCTCTTTGTTCTCCATTCTAAGAGATTGTTTTTTATATTGGGTTGCAAGATAGCTTGAACTCGTTCTCGCTTTTTACGTTCCTCCTTACCTTGTTTCAGTTGGCGCTTTAGTTTAACCTTTTGTGCTTCTCCAAGCTCTAACTGCTCTTTCTCTTTTCTTTGTTGGGCACGTATTCTATAATCAGATAAACTCATTATTTTGGTAATTTAAATTTTGTTATCCCCGCATATTGATTAACATCTAGGATTTCTTGAGGAATACTATCTGTTGTTTTATATACTTCAATAATACTATCTACGAAATCTTTAACCTCGTTTTTGTGAGTGATAATTAAAACATTCTTGTATTTATTCTTTAAATATTGCAAAATATTTACAATTCCAGAAATATGTTCATCATCTAAAGAGCCAAACCCCTCATCAATAATTATAAATGAAGGTTTAATTAAATTACTTATGTAATGCAAAGCATCTTGAATAACAACTGCTCCAATAAATTTTTGAGAGCCAGAGCTAGACGCTAGAGACAATCTATCCGCTTTATCTGGACTGAAATAAAAATATTCTGAAATATCCCCCTTTTGATTAATTTCAAGCTCGATTTTAAAATCAACAATCTGACTTAATATTGATTTTATCTTATTATTGATTATTGGTAATTTTCTCTTAAGTATCACCGCTGGAATTCCATCTCTGTGTACAGCTTGTAAATAGATTGAATATTTTTTATATAATCTTTCCGCCTGGGAAACTTCCTTAAGTTTGTTTTCAAAGTTTTCTAGATTATTTCTTTCAACTCTGAGGTCGGCAACTTTATCAATAATTTGCTGATTAACATTATATGATGATAATTGAATTGTTTTTTTATTTTCTTTTAATTTTTCTATCTCATCTTCAATAGACACATTGTGAGCAAGTGCTATCTTATTACTTCTTAGTTTTCCAAGATTCTGCTCATGTTGCTCAATGGTTTTATTGACAGAATTAATATTGGCACCACAAGTGATTAGCTCGGCATTTTTACTTTTAACATTCTGATTATGAAGAACAATATCTTGAGATTTATCTATTTGAGTTATTTTCCCCTCTAACCCAGTTCTTTTCTCAAATAGATTTTTAAGAGAGTCTGTCAATATTAACAACTTTTCTTGATTGTTGTCATAAGTTTGATTGTGTGCTACAGCATTATTGTACGATGTTAACTTCAATGTGTTATTTTCAAGCTCACCGCTTTTTTCTTTTATCTGCTGTGAACATTGCGCCTCCATTGATGGGTTTGGAGCTTTTGTAATAGTTTTACATGTTGGACACTGCTCTCCTTTGTGTATTGGAAGCTGATTTTGCAAATTAGATATTTCTGTAATCAACACTTGGTTTTTCGCCTGTAAATTATCTATAGGAATAATCGTAACCTTTTGATTAGTCTCAAACCATGTGGAAATATTTTCATATTCCGCCTTTTGAGTTCTAAACGTAGTTTGTGTTGAGAGTAAATCTCGTTCTAAACTTTCCTTTGTTACGGTTGGGTCAAAAGGAAGTTCTTTTTCAAAGTTATTTTGCACCCATTCGCCCAATTCAAGTTGTTTATTCTTATATCCTTCAAGCAACATTTGAGCACTTTCAATTGAGCTGGCTACTAACTCTTCTGTTTGCGTATTATACCCGTCAAACATATCAATATGATTTAAGGTTTTAGTTTTTTCGAGAGTTTCCGTATCTATTTCCTCTACTTGTTTGTCAAACTTTGTCTTTTCAGATTTTGCATCAATTATATCTTTATCAAGAAGATTAACCCTATCTTTAACGCCTACAACATCTTCTTCGAGTTTTAACTTATCTCCCAAAGCTTTTTGTTTCTTTTTAACTTCTTTGAAATAATCATTCCCGAAGTTATATCTGTTTCTAAAAAACTGCAGTCCTGCAAATCTATTTACCAAATCATTTTTTGATTGCTGAGCAAGATTTAAATATCCATCTTTACCGCTTTGTGATTTTAAAGATACTTTTGTAAAATCATCAGCTGTACCAATAGCGTCTAAGACCAATCTTTTAACTTCAATTTTCTCCATAGCCTTCTTATCAGAAAACTCGGGTACCCACTTTTCTTTGTTGTCTTCTATGATAAGTTTCATATATTCAACTCCGTATGAATTTTCACGTTTACCTTTTTTGGTAACTTTTGTTGTTACTTCTCTTTTTATATAATATTTTCCTCCATTAATACGTAAAAATGTTTTGCCGTATGCTTTATTTGAATCTGTGTATAAATTAACAATATCGTGAGGGTCTATATCCTCCATTGTTGCTTGGTATAATGACCAAACTATTGCCTTTATTACATTGGATTTTCCATTATAATTTTTTCCAAATAAACCTACTATACCTTGCAGTGCCTCCCATGGAATATATATTGGCTTCTTATCAAGTGAAAAAAGATTGGAAAGTTCTATGCCTAAAATATCCCACTTCACTTTTTCTCTCCTATCTTCAACAATTTCAAGCTCTTTATCTATATCTACGGCGAGGTCTAACACTTCTTTTATCATTTCCTCATCTGCATCAAATCTTTCATCAGAGATGTATTTCTCCAAAATTTTTAAAAATGTTTCTTCATTTTTGGCATCTTCAACGTCATCATTGTCTTGAGTTTCCCTTTCAGTTGATTCAAACAATACGGTTACAATCTCACAACCATATTTATCTTTAACATATCTTTCAATTTGCTTTTCTCTTTCCAGAGAGTAATTTTCTTCATAGTCACTCCAAACCACATATACTTTTGTTTTTTTCTTGTTATGGCTAAATTTTATATTATCCAATCTTTCCTCGGCAACTTCTCCTTTTGAAATTGTGAGTTTTGCGAATCCAAAATCATTAAGTATGTATTTTCTCTTAAATGAATTTGATTCTAAATCCCACATTAAATAACCCTTATCAATTGACTCACCGTAGTCCTGTTGTATTAGACTTCCAGCATATGCCATTGACTCATCGTCTCTAAAAGCTTGGTGCTCGTGGATATCTCCAAGCATAACAATATCAAAATTGTTGAATACTGTTGGCTGAATTTTATCATCCCCCATAACTTCATATCCGTTGTCCATCCTAGCCCCATAAACTTGACCATGAAACATTGCAATATATTTTTTATTTTTATCTTTTTTCTTAAGAGTTAATATTTCTCCATCTCGAATAGAATAAACTCCATAGACAACTTCTTCTCCAACATCATAAAATCCACTTTCTGGGTAATAATAAATACCCTTTTCGGAGAGGTCTAAGCCATCTTTGTTGTTTTTAGACACGATGTGAGCCATCTTCTTCTTAGTGCCTTGTAAACCTGTTATTTTGTTTGATATGTCGAAGAATGGAGTGATGGTGTCTCCCTGTGCTAGTTGTTGCTCATTTAAATCATGATTTCCCATAATAATATCAACGGGAGCCACTTTTACTAAATTTACTAAAAATTCAGAAAGAAGAGCCATTGAACCTGGTGACATATTGATTTTTTGCTGATTTACATCGCCAGTTATAGTAATTCTATCTGGTTTTTGTTCAGTTAAATCTTTATACAATCTTTTGAACACTTGGCGATACTCATCGTGTCTACTACCAAATCTAATGTGAACGTCTGAAATATGAGCTATTTTCATATGTTATTTTTTTTGTAATAATTTTGCTATATAATAAACAAAGTCTATTTGCTTTTTTGTTTGTAATAATTCTAAAATACCTGGCTGACCATAATTTTCAAAAACATTTGATACATCTCCATGTCCAGTAAGGTCGACTAGTTCTACTTCCAATCCAAGTGAAACAAGTTGTTCATAAATCTCAATACCTTTAAGAAGAGCATCTTCATCAATACATACAACCACTTTACAACTATGTTGTACAAGTTTAGCAATCAACAAATCCGACGGTATCTTACCAAGCATAGGAATACAATTAGGTATTCTTATCATATCAAATGGTCCTTCCACTAAGTATACGGGTAAATCCCAATTTATGTTGTACTCATTAAATATAATATCAAACTTTTCAGGTTCATCAGGTTTCAAATAAGTCGGCTTTGCCCCTTTGATATATGTTCTGGCCTCAAAATAATTTAATTTCCTCATTTCATTAAATGATGGAATAATTATCCTGTTTTTTCTTTCGCCATATTCTGTGTACCCAATTCTAAATTTGTCTATTAACTCGGGAGATATCTTTCTCTCGTCCACTACATATTCATAAGCAAGCTTGTATTTGGCTGTATTTTGTTTTTTATTAAGGGGCATATACCCACTTGGCCACTTACAAGTTATGAGCTGATGGTGTCCTCTAGATTTTCTAAATACATTTGTAAAATCAGAATTAAAATAAGGAAGGATAAGTTTAAGTTTTTTGAAATCTGCCTCTGTGCCGTATTTTCTTACAAGTTTGTGAACGCTACCACTTTCTTGACATTTCCAACATTTAAAAACATTCTTTTCAGAGTGGAAAGCAAGATTAAACTTGTCGTAATCATGTCTGCAGTCTGATAATTTATTCGGGCAATTGAATTCCCATTGGTTACGTGTTTCAGCACCATAAGATGTTCTAGGCTCTCCTAGAAAATTTTTGAGAATAGATAATATGATAAATTTCTCATCTTGCATAAACGCAAAAATAAGAAAATAAAATCAGACAAACAACTATTCAGTGCCCAATTTCTCTTTTTGCTTGGATACAATAACAAAATCGCAAGCTCCAACTACATAAGCATCTGTCATATCATAATTGGTTTCTTGTAATTTTCCACTTCTCTTGCTGTACTTCCAATTGATTTGCGGTTCCATTCGCATAACAAGTTCCCATATTTGATGCTTTTGAGACGCTCCATCTTTTTTAGCTTTAAAAATAGGAAAAACTTCTTTTCTAGCATTGTTCACATTGTAATATACAGGCTCTATTCCAAAATGGCTATATAAAAATGAACTAACCATTCCATTAAAGAAATTTAGTACTGATATAGTGTGAGCGCTAGAAAATTTACCTTTAAATTTTTTCAAAGGCTCTTCTATTGCTATTCTTTGAACGCCCATATCAAGAATATGTTTGATGGCGTCTTTGAATTTTGTTAATCTTTCAAAATAACTAATCTTGCTGGAAAAGCTAATAGCATTCATTTCTAAAAGTTTCCCATCTTCTCTAAAAATTGCATATCCAATGCAGCTTGTACTAATATCTAGTGCTAATGTCATAATTTGTTTTTTATAAACATAAAAAAACCCTGATTAAAAATCAAGGTCTTTTATAATAGATATTAAAATTATTCTAAACGTCTATGTCTAGAGTGAATGTGATAATGTTTGTATATTTTTTCTCTATTGGCTCAGACATCTTAGCAACCGCTATCAATTCCTGATTAACATTGTAGAGCCCCACTTGACTAACAAAAATAGAATCAAAGTTATTTGTTCCATTTTCTAACTCTTGTAAATTTGCGGCTTGTGGCCAAGTTGGATTAGTTGACAAATAAAACTCTCCAGGAGCTGCAAGGCAAAGTACCCCAGTTTTAAAATCTACGCTAATTTCTCGAAAATTCAATGTAGATGCTGATGGATTAACAGTTGTACTATAACTAGAAGCTGTAAACACAATGTTTTGCTCTAGACCACTAGTATTATCCCCATCAACAACAACACTTCCCGCAGGAGTATCATCCGCACCTGTTAAATGAACTTTTGTTCCAGAAGACCACGGTATATTATCTACAATAGATGGGTGTGTAAGTACAACAAATCCTCTATCTAAAGAAACAAAGCCAACGGGGATGTCATAATTATACCCCTGGTCATTTATATTAGGATAACTTTCTGATACACTATTAACTCTGTTTACAGTAGACCACGTTCTCTGGTCTGTGTTTTTATCCGAAGATTCCAAATCTTGATATGCTGCTGCTGGAAAACGGTTTAAATAAGAACTTGGATTCCACGTCGCATGTGCACTGTTATCAATCGCCCCATCTGCACTTGTTCCGCTATATGGCAAATTAACATCATCTGAGAACAAAAATGCAATATTAGACCCGAGTAAAATATTATCTTGTTTTTTGTCAAACATAGAATAGGTTGTAGAAACAACAGTTTTTCCACTTCCACCTGTTTGAGGCACCGTTAAAGTCAACGACCTCCCATCAACAAAATCATTGTAACTATCTCTGCCAATAGGGATAATCACAATTTCATTTACATTTAATTGATATAGGTGCGGGTTTTCTAAAGATGTTGTTGAGCCGCTTGGCATCATATCTTGAGACGACGGCAGATTAAAAGAATTAAAATAGTTTCCCCACTTTTCATTCAATGTTTCCCTGTTTGCTTTTATGTAAATAATTTCCTCTCCTGTTAAAGCAACATATGTTGAATCTTGCTGTTTTGAGGAAATCATACTCTCTACTTGTTTTAAAAAAGTTGGCATATCCTTATTTTTTTTTATTGTAAATTTATCTTTCTCTTGAAGGAGTTATGGGTGCTGCGATTATTGGTGCTGCGATTATTGGTGCGGCACCTCTATAATATTTTAATTTAATTTTAAATGTTAATGTATTATCCATTCCTGTTGATTGTCTTCCAGAAGATTTAAATCTAAGTGTTGTGAAATGACTACCCACCGCGGTAGCTGATTTAGCAATTGGAAAAGTGTGTGCCCATGATGCAAACGCCGTCGTATACTCTGCGGGCAAATTATTAGTTGTATAATCTTCCCAGCCGTCATGATAGTTTGTATTCATTTTACAAAACGTCATATATACAGCGGACTCATTTCCCTGCGGCAAATGAAATTTCAACCCATAGTCAGAACCTTGAAATCTTAATAAAAATTTATTGTTTATTGAAACCCCATTATCTAAAGATTGTGGAGTAAAATTATCTGGAACAACTAACTGTCCTTCAACTATTTGTTCTACTGGATTAAGAGCTTCATTATAAGTTGTTATAACAACTTCTTTTTTGTATACATTATCAGTACGAGGGTCAAGGTTTGTATAATTCACCGCTAACACTATAGGTGAATGAGAACTTACCGTTGTTTTGCTTGCTATATCTGTCATTTTACTTTATTTTTAATTGTTTTAAGAGCTCGACCCATCTAAAGCAGAGGGGTCAGAAATAGTTTTATCATTAATATTTATAACCATTTCATCTGATGGTAAATTTGTACTATATGAATAAATAACACCATAATTACTAGGAACACTATTGTCCACAATAATTTGATTCTTTTCTTCAAAATTTAACGTACTCTTAATACAACTTTCGTTTTTCCCAGTTAAGTCTGGTACTTCTCCAGACTCCAAACGGTAACCATCAGTTAGTTTGTAGTTCATATCGGGGTCAGAAAGGCTAAAGCTAACAATTTCAAACAAGTCTAATTGACCGCCTGAAATAGCGTCCGTAGTAAATCGAGTGTTGTTTTCGTTAAACAATAATTCTCTACCCTTCTCTGTTAAGTAGGCTACTGAGTATACTGTTTGTGATGATAATATTTGTCCCATAATTTTTTTCTTATAAATATTAACAAATTATTTTATTTAAAAATCTATTTCAAGTTGGAAAACTAAGAATCTTGCTGTATTTTTCTTTAACGGGTAAGATGGTTTTCCGACAGCAACTAAATTGTTGTTGTTGTCAAATACTCCAAACTCTGTTATAAATGTATTAGTATCCAAATTTCTATCAAAACTCAAATTATTACTTGAGTTATATTCTTCACTTCTTGCGTATATTGACATGGTTGTCTTATAAACAGTGGCTCTTATACCAGCCTCTATGTTTCCATAAAAGAAATATTCGTCTCCAAATGTTACACTGCTTGCAAATGTATGGTCAACATTCATAGAAAAAGCTGAAAACGCCCCTGTTAATGAGTATGTTGTTCCAGAATCATAATCCTCTTGAGAAACAACAAATTGACGTGCCTGTAATTTAAGAGGGTCGATAGTAATATCAGTTGTATCTCCTGTATATATGCCGTTACCTATTCCGCTTGACATAAGTTTCCATGTACTTGTATCTAGGTTGTCAATTCCTGTAAATCCAGATGTTGCAACTTTATTTACAAGTAATTGGACTTTATTGGCATTCCACCCAGTTCCTGATAATACTGCTAAATCAGCTGCGCTTCTCATATAAGATAACCCTTGAGATTGGAACGCCGCTGTTAAATAAAGAGGATTTCCCGCAGCATCATTTTCACCCTCTACTCCACTTAAATAATTACAATGCAATGCTTGTGGATACCCATAACTATCCGTGCCTCCAGAATTATTAGATACAACATAAGAAACAAATGTAGTATATCCACTTCCACAAAGACCAGTTGCTTGGGATGGTGTGAGAGGATATTTAGGAACAGTGCTAAGCCCTAAATTTAATGGAGGAAGCGTATAGTTTCTGTTTGATTTATATGTCACCGCTGCCAATAATTCTGGGTCAGTAATTACAATAATTTTTAATTTATGATATACTCTTCCGATTATCAATGAAGAAGATGATGTACCATCTCTTAAATATCTATAAGTTGTGTTTGCAAATGTATCGCTAACAGTTGTTCCATAAGAGTCATAAAATGAGGCGCCAAACTTCATTTCTTTTCCAACATCAGAGCCATATGTATTATGCCACATTATATTTGGAATGTCTACTTTAACACTTTTTTCAATTAATTGCTCTGCATATGTATTACCTGTAAACTCATTTGAATAATGAACTATTCCTATTTGTCTAGTTTCGGCCGAAAATCCGAGATACATTTTTGTTCCATTATATTCAATAGAACCATATGTTGTATAGCCGCTAATAGTAGCATCGGCTCCAATTACAGAACTTGTGCGAACTATATTCATATTCCATACACGAGTATTCACCGTAGCGGCTGAACCATAATGCTCTTCTATTGCATTAAATGGATAAAAATATGATTTTATTTGTTGAGACGAGCTTCCCGCAAAGCTAGGAATATTTCTATCAACATCCACAGTTATCCCAGTTGCCCCTATAACTCTATACCACAAGCCAGCTTGCGGCTGCCCTGACATAACAGTACTTGCTGAATTTGTTATTGCTGAGTATTGTACTGGTTCCCAAGGGATATAAACCAAATCTCCTGTAGTCGCTGAGTAACCGCCTGTAGAAAATTGTACTTGTGTTCCCCCGTCTGGTAAAAACGTACTATAATCTATTGTTGACACCCCTAATGCGCTTCCATATCCAGGAGCAACATAAGCATCAATAATAACATATCCATTAGTATTGCCCGAAAAGAATCCAGTGTTTTCAGTCATTGCTGTAACAATCTCCGTAGATGAAGCTAGATTTGTCCTTACTAAAGGTACGTTTGTTGAACCGTCGAAACTTCCCCCAAAAGTGGGAGCACTATCTTTTGGTGCTAAAATTCTATTGTTGCAAATTTCATAACCGCTGTCCCTTGCAATTCCGTAATTAATCTCTCTATCTGATAATGCAACACTTTCAAACTTAAGCCTTCCGAGAGATAGCATTTGACGTCCGACGTCGGTCAGTTTTATATTTATAAATGTTGAAGGCTCTTGTAATAGATAACTCATTTCTTCTGATTTTTATTAAAAATATCTAAAATCACTTTTAAAATAAATAGTTGTGAATAAAAAAAACACAACTACATTTATTTTTGAATTCTTTTTTGTTAATATTTATGAAAAAGAAAAAGACTATTATGGCATTTGGATTACCTGATACTGGAAAAACGATATCTTTGAAATATAAACCTGGACAAGATGCGAGGATTGCTACTACTAAGTCACAATCTATATTTACTTTTGGAGATTATAGACTTGAACGAGGTTTTGATAATGACACTGTATCTGGAGATACGAAACCGTTACAGTTCGATAGTTTCGGAACTTTAGACAATTTAGGCGCTACAAATTTTGAGACGTCTATTTCTTACTTTGTTAAACCAAACGAATTAAATTTAGAAAAAAAAGAACCTACAAATTATCAATACTTTGCTTCTTTTTATATTGAAATTGCTAATTCAATAAATGCAGTCATTGAAGATTTTCCATACGCAGTACTTTGCACGTCTACTAGTGGAGGAAATACAATTTTTAATTATTCTGAGGAAAATAATTTAATATCTTTGAATGTTGTATCAAAATTTAAAATAAGAATTTCAGATTTTATAAACCAAGGAAATGTTAGAATAAATTCAGGTGATACAAGCGGAGATATTAGCGTTCTTCAAAACTACGACCAATTTGCAATTCAACTTAGAAGTGGCTCTTCATCATATCACGAGATAAACACTTGTGTTTTCTCAAGTGATACGGTCAATGGGAATTATTTATATCTTGAGGTTATTGATTCAATGCTTGGTCTTGGCACAACATCCTCTTCGCAAGATGTTTATATAAGACCTACTAAAGAACGATATAGTGATTTTAAAAATGCTTTAAACCCACTGGAACAGCAAGTGTTTCTTAGTGGAACTTTCTATATTCCAGATGTCGAATTGGATGACGATACTGTTTTGGAAGAAACATATATATGGCCAAAGGCTATTGACGGGTTCAACCCTGATTCATCTGGAGATTCTTTTGATACTTTTAAAACTGATATTCTGAAAGCTTCTCAAAATGTTGATGATGCTAAAACTAACATATTTTTAAAAAGTATTATTCCAGAAACTTATTTGGAGGCTGATTCTGATAGACAAATTTTCAGAACAATGATTCAAACATATGCGCAACAATTTGACCAATTAAAACGATATGTTGACGGGATGGCTTATGCATATACTGTTAATTATAACGAAAAAGAAAGTGTACCAAACAAATTTATTTATAAATTAAGTGATTTATTAGGTTGGGAAATGTCTGACGCATTTAATGAACAAGATTTATTTTCATATTTAGTAAGCGAACAGGAAACAGACGAAACCTCATTTTCTTATTTTAATTTAGAAATCTGGAAAAGAATTCTTAATAATATAACTTGGTTATATAAGCGTAAGGGTACTCGAGACGCTATCATGTTTATATTTAATCTTATTGGAGCGCCAGAATGTTTAATAAATCTTAATGAATTTGTTTATGATATTCAAAGATATGTAGCAGTGCAACAGCCTGTACAAAACCCAACTATAGCTCAATCTTTTCAAGCGTTTGGCCTCGGTCAATCTTTAATAGTATCAAGACCAACAAGTGTAGCAACCTCTCCAGCAGTTATAGATACCTACTCAGGTTCATCATCATCATTTTCACCAACAATTACATTAACACCATCAGCAGGGGGAACTCCAACGGGTTCAATATCATCTTTTACAACTGGAAGTACTCCTTCGCCAAGTAAAATAAATGCTCACGGCTATATCAATTATGATGTTAGTAAGTTTATATTTCAAGAAGGAGGCGAAGGGCGAGGAAATGGACAGGATTATATTAACCAGTGGAGACCAGAGTTTGATTTATTAAAAAGACAGGACAACATTAAAGTTCAAACAGGAGACTCTACACACTATGGTACAGAGCATATTGTTAATACAAAAGAAATAGAGATAAATTTTGACGCATCTAAAGCAGTTGAATGCGATGTAAAACAATTTTACGAACAGTCTTGTAGTTGTTGGAACTGGGGAAGTGCATGTCCCCCATTTAGCGCGTTGACAGTACCGTTTTATTACACAATTTCAGATTGTTCGACGGTTCAACCTACAAATATTAGCACAATGACGCTGACCGAGTATTTAAAATATGTATTTACAAATAGTATTAACCCAAGAACTAGAAAAGTTTCTGGATTGCCTCACACAAGCTCTCACTACGCAGAGTTGAAAAAGGTATATATGAATTATTACTATTCTACAACTCCTACAAATAGTCATTTAACAGTAGGTTCAATGGAGGCTTATATGGAATTGTTGGAAGTAAATTTACATACATATATGTTACAATTGTTGCCCGCAACTACTATTTTTGGCACACAGGGAACCGTATATAGAAATCCTTTATTTCACAGACAAAAATTTGTTTACAAAGAGGGAATAAACAACGGGTCAGAGTTTCAAGTAAGATTGCCAATTCAATTAACAAGTGTTCAAACACCTGTTAATTTAACACCGCAGCTTCCAACTATATATGATAATAATATTGAAATAATAAATATTTATGGGAGTGTGTCTCAAGGTATTAATGTTAATTTGTCAGTAGTTCAAACTATCTCCAATGTTAATAAAAATAAAATGGAGGCTATTGTTCCATCAGTAGGAGTTTCAGCAATAGTAAGAGCATCTAATTCAACAATAACTAGAGGATTTGAAGCATCACGAAGATATTAAAAAAAGGATAAAATGGGAGTAATATATGACGAAAATAAACAGAGGTTTTTCAAAATTGAATCCTCTACTGTAAGCGGTTTGCAAACTGACTTTATGCAGGCTTTCTATGCTAATTTATTTGTAAGGTCAAATTCATCTGGCTCGCTATCATTTTATATTGATTTGCCTACTTATTCAACATCTTTAGGTACAAAACAATATTACAAGCAAGACCCTAATAGCATATTAACTACATTTTCTAGGCCTTGTGTAAACTTTATTTTTTCTGGAAATGTTGAAAATTTATCAGCCCTTACCCTCGTCCATGATATATATAGAATAGACTGGGATTCTTATACAAATTTTTTAAATTGTAACGATAGAGAAGGAAATAATATAAAAAATTCAGCCGAGTCTGAAACAATAAGGGAGAAGATTTTTGAAAATGGTAAATTATCTGAAAAAACAACAATAATAAGTAGAGAGAAAAGTCAATCTGAGGATGATTTTAACAATAAAAATTGTGTAACTAAAAAAGAAATAGTAGATAAAATTACACAACCCATTTTAAGTATAACAGCAACAACCTCGGCTATTACATATAATACTTATGGAATACGATTGCCTGAGACAATTAAAACTCTAGGAGAAACTGAACAGTCATTTTTTAATGATAGAGACCAATTTTTTATCGATACGAGATATGGCTTTACTGTTCCTGATGTAAATGATAACAAAGAACTTCTTTATTATGAAAAAGGTGAGTTTAAGACTGAAATTTTAGCATCAACTGGAAAAACTTATTATACTGTTAGTACTGGTGACACGATTTCGGGGGGCACATTTACAGGAACTCCTGTTAAGGGGGAGTATTTTACATATTTTAAAATCCCAAACCAACCTCTCATAACTGGAGGCGTTGTAGAAGGACAACTTACAACATTCTCTCCAAAAATACAATTTACAAATGTAGAAGACGGAGATTATTATATTTCACAAGTTGTTTATAATACAGGAGACACAGGGTTTACTGGAACAGTATATACAAATACATACAGCAAACAGGAAACTATTTTAGCTTCTGGAGACCCAACTGAGAAAGAAAGTGGAAATATTAATGATTATGGCTATTATGTTGAGACTACGAGCGACACTATCCACGAAATAGGTTTAGCGTTTAAGGTACAACAAAGTGCACTATATAGAATCGGAAGTGTCAAAAAAGTATTTAACGTTTTCGGCGCAAAACAAAAAGTAATAACATTTTCTGATACATATTCTGTAACTACGCCAGATTATAATCTTAGTCAAAAAGTTTACATTCAATCAGATAGTCCAAATGTGCTGGCGCAAACTAGTCCGCAGCCAGATACTAAGTTGGATGATGCATGTTTCCTAGACACTGGGTGGGTATTTAGTGGTATGGCGGTTGGAAGTGTTGTTACTGGGGCAACAGTTGAACTCAGGTTTCCAAGTGGAGGTTCTGTTTCAAAACCTACGGATTTAACTGGTAATTTTACATTTGATGACCTGGACAGTGGAGATTATACGTTAATTACTCACTATAGAGGATATGAAATAGATATAAAAACTGTTAGCATGTCTGCAGATACATATTTGGAATATAAAATTAATTTATTATGGAGTAACAGATGGGATACCTGGGGTAAATTGGCAAATGAAAATTACTATACTGGTCCATAATAAAAAAAAGAGATTATTTATATAAAAAAACTAAACAATGATAGGCGAATTAATACCAACTGGTTATACATACGACTCTGGAAGAACAGCTATTAACTATGCTTTTAGTGCCGCGACTGAATTTAATGTAATTACAGGTCAAACTTATTATTCAGGGGCAACTCCACTGGAAACAATTATTCTAAATTTAGCAGGCAATATTAATATTCAGTCTGGGCTAAATACATATACTGGCGGAACCGCTAGCCTGCCCACCATAAATATATCTGGACTTACTGTTGATAATATTACTGTCACTGGAAACTCAACTTTTAGCGCTTTGACGGCTACATCAATATATGCCACAACAATATATTCTGGCGGAACAGACTTGAGTCAACTCATTGGAAGTGGCGGAGTTACTGTTACTCCTTATATAGCTATTATAGATGCAGCATCAATAAGCTGGGCCTTAAGTTCATCAACAAATGCAGAAGTAACCCTAACAGGTGCAAGTGGAACATTATCTATCGTTGGGGCAACAAATGGTGATACAGGAATATTAAAAGTTGTTCAAGACTTAGTGGGAAGTAGGACTATGAATCTTCCTGCGAATAGCAAAGTTGTAAACGGAGGAGGCGGAAGTATATCATTTACAACAAACCCAAGTGCTGAGGATATTATATCATTTACATATGACGGAACTGATTTTTATTGGAACGTAGGTAATTATTATACATAATAGATAATGGGAAAATTTTTTCATACATCAAACGTTAACGCTTCAAAGTTAACATTAAAAACATCGGCTACCACATTTACACAACTTGTTGAAAAAAGTGCTGGTATTCCTGTGTTTAAATTTAGCAAATCTGTTTTAGCTGGAGAGTCTTTGATATATAATCACGCAGGTCCAACCATATATTATGTAGATTTTTTAGTAAACTCAGCCCTGGATGCTGTCAAGCTGGAATTTAAAAGTCAGGATATAATTGGAGCTGTTGATTTATCTGAATTTGAAAATGTTTCACATTGGGATATGCGCGGAAACCCAGCACTAACAGCAATAACCCTGCCTACCAATATAAATGTCCCTGTAACACATTTAAATTTAAGCGATAATAGCCTTGGAGGACACATGGACTTATCTCCTTTTACAAATATATCAGGAAGTATACTTGGTTTTTTAAATACAAGCTTAACAGGGGTAACATTTCCTTTAAGCCTTAGCGCTGCGCCGTATACAAATTTTAGCGATTGCGATTTGAGAAACGTAAACCTAAGTTCTCTTAGTGAGCTTGGAGGTGTTATTAGTTTCGCGTCTAACTCTAATTTGAGCGCTATAACATTTCCGATATCAACAGCACCCGTAACATATATGTATTTAAACGGATGTAATTTTAAAGATTTAGATTTCACATCGCTTAATATAGGGGGATTGATGCACCTCCACGACAACTCTTCTCTTTCTTCTATAACATTTTCAACCTCTACATTGAACATATCCACAATTAGCGCCTACTCATGCAATTTAGGATATGTAAATTTTTACCCAATTAGCGGAGGTTCAAATGATGATTTAACAATAACATTGGCTAGTAATGCAATGGCTGCAACCGATGTTAATCATATTTTGGTAGATTTGGATGATATTGGGTGGACAGGAGGAACTTTATATATTGCTGGTACCAATGCCGCTCCCGATGGAACTTCAGGCGGATATAATGGAACAGGTGCTACGCAAAATTTAATAGCAAACGGTTGGACGGTGACAACAAGTTAATGGAATATGGGAAAAAAAATAAACATATTTTCTGGAAGCGGATGGCGTTTAGTACATAATAATAAAAAAGTTATTATACCCCCTTTTTTTTCAACTGATATAACTCAAACTGCATGGGAAATGGAAATTTTTATCACAGAAGAAGCTTGTATAGATAGAATAATAGAACTAGATTTAGATTATGCTCCGCTAGACGATGCAAAACAGCAAGTAAATGATTATTTTAATTCTTAGATTCCTTGAGATAAGTTATCAAAATTTTGATTAAAGTTAATATTTTCTCTTGTTTCTTTAACGTCAATTTCACCTCGTTCAAATCTTTTCTTTCTTGTAAGTAAATTATATTGTCGAAACAATTGTCCCTGCTCATCAAATATTGAATAGAGGCCAGTTTCTAAATCTCTAGTAGAATTCCCAAAAATTCCATAACTCAAAGTTTTTATTGTATGGTCAACCATCTCAACTTCAATAACCTCGGGGTCGAAAAATGTATTGGACACGATAATTTTTTGGCCAGCTCTTCCTAAATCCGCAGATTGTTCATCAGAAACTAAACTTACTTCATCTGGAGTCAATGTTAAAAATAATTTATCTCCCGTACTATCTAATACATATGTAGTTCCAGCAGGGGATGAAACAGAAGTGGCGGGAGCTTCTCTTACAACATCACTACTTGTAATGATTCTATGAAAATTTTTCACTTTCACACCGTTATTATCAAAATATTCAACTTGATATCCAACCAAGCTTCCAGCGCTTTGAAATTGTAGTTTAGGAATTACTATTCCTTTTTTTGAAAACTGAAAATCTTGGTCTTGTTGACTCACAATAAAAGAACAATCTACTATTTCTATTTGAAAAGATTTTGGCTTTACTAATACTAAATAAAATCCAAGTTGATTAAAATTATCTTTTGGTAATCTCATTCTATATACGCCATCAGCTCCTAAATATTTAAAGAAATCTGCATCTGTAACATTGTTAAATAAAGGGTTCAATTGATTAGAACCTATTGTTTCTCTGTCTGGAGAAAAAGTATATAGAACGTCAACATCATCTGATGTAACGTCCGCTAGTTTTTTTGAGCCATATGTTCCTACTGCCATTTTGTTTTGTTTTTTTATAAATATAGTAAACTTTTTTTTAAAATTAAACAATTGAATACCAAATTGCATTAAGGTAATCATGTGTGCAATCAGTGCCGCGTTCTGAGTTTTTATTCCAGCCAATGTAATCCACAGATGTTACATCGGAATCAGTACACATAATTCCACTTACATAGATACTCGCAGGTTTATTAAAAAGAATCGACGAACAATCATACTCTTCATAATTTCCCTCCGTTGAGAATATGGTTCTACTATTAACATTTATATTGTCAACTTTTGTATAGACATAATAATCATAACCAGCCTCAAATTCATTACCCGCATTAAGAACATAGTCCATGTATATCGATTCTGATGCAACTCTTTTAAGTTTCACTTGTTTTAATGCTATGTCTATAGCACAAGTCAACCCCAGATTGGCATTGGTAGTGGAAATAATTGTCAAATCTTTAAATGAACCTATTTCACTTTCATAAAATTCCATATCACCATTAATATCAACAATATAGTCTATACTATTAATTGTTAATGTAATGGCACTAACACCTTTATTTTTTATAAATAAACTCGTGTTGCTAGTAGGAACATAATTGCTATTAGTCCATGCAAAAAACTCATCTGTATAATCGTCTCCAGATGTGTTATCTACTGTACATTTTGCTATGTCTGTAGTTTCACCTCTTTGTGTCCATATATTTCTAAGATGTAAAATAACTGAGTCTGTATTATTAACTGGTGGCAAATAAATATAATATTCATACATTTGCGATATAAACGGTATCAACCTATCCTCTAAAATAACAGAGTCAGCTGTTTCACCAATATCTAATGTTGTTCCAGATGTACACCCCGAACAGCCAGCAATAGAATCAATATCAATCGGATAGTTTATAAATTTACACTTAGCTAATCTACTTTGCCCATAAGGAATCAAAACACCATTTGAAATATTTATTAGCCCTCCCGAATGTATAGATGTATTCATTGTTAACTTACACTTATCCGAGCACGCCTCGGATGAGGCAAAATTATTATATGTTATATATGTAAAAGATACTGCATATTGTCTATTAATAATAGACTCATCATATTCATAAGTGTCAGACTTAATTTCGTTTCCATTATTAAGTTTTATTATATTTAAAGTTGAAGAGGTTGAATGTATTCTAAAATCAAGATTGTCTGAATATGGATGAAAGAAATAGACCAAACTTATTTCATATTTAGACTTATTATAATATGATGATATTGTTCCTAATGTTGTCCAATCTGAATTAGCAGGTAATGTTAATTTTAAATTATCAAAAGTTCCAGATTCTAACTGAGTTTGAAGTATGTCTATTATTTCGCCTACTCCCAAAGAAAAGTTTTCCGTAAAGCCAGAGTTTAACACAACAGATGCATCTCCAGTATTTTTTATTCTTAGTCTTGTTGATGCTGTTCCGAGCATTCCCTGTGTTGTTATTGGTTCTGATGGGTCATAAACAGCACTTCCAACGGGAGAAGCGTTCCAGTTTTTAAAAAAACTTCTAGCATCAACCGTACCTGGGTCATTATCATAAAACAAACTTGTTTTTGTAGCATTATCTTTCGCAATTCCGATATATACATCTTGAAAATCATATGTAGAATATTTTTGAACATAATTCTCAGGCATTCTATTTCTAACAATTATTCTTGCCAAGCGTGGCACACCAAATTCTACAGAAGAACGCGGTACTCCAACCCACGGATTTTCTACGTCAGAAAGAAACATATAGAACACTTCTTCTGGCTCATTTATATTTAAATCTTTACCAATTTCAAATGAAGCTTTTTTAATTTGCTCTCCTGATTCCCATTTTACTAAATATTTTTTAGTACTGGTCGAACCGCCGCCTGCATATGGGTTAAATCCTGGTGAAACAACTAAACTATCTGCTACAGCTGAGTACTCTCCAGAACCATTAAAACTATTATAAGTATCAACAGAAGATGTGTAAACCTGTGGAATAAATCTTAATTCTTTTGAAATGTAAAAATGTATTTCCTCGTTGTTATAGGTGCTAGGTTCATCAAGTTTAAATCGAACTTGATATGAAGTTGTTAAAGCTGTTCCATCTGGAGCAGGTTCATCTATATAATAATTATATATCGGCACATTTAAAAGTTCAAATCCTACTGACAAATCTCTCATGACTTCGATTTGTATAGTTTCCGCTACTCCACTATCCTGAACAAATGCTACCGTTCTTTTTTCCGTTGTATCTATAACAGATATTTGAGCTCTATCAAACTCCCCTTTCGAAGTATTAACTAAATTTTCAAAGTCAACAATTAACAATTCAGAATATTCATATAAAAGGTCTCTATTTGCAGTTATAGTTATTGTTTTTCTAATTTCTCCCTGAGAAAAACTTACAGTTTGTGTAGATATTCCCGATACGTCCTCAGATAAATCTACTGAGTGAGAGTATCCTGGCAGAGTGTTAAATACAACATCCACCTCTTCATTTCCCAACGCTGGTTTATTTAAGTCAATGTTGATAGACAATATATCACCCTCTTTTACCACATATTCAGAAAATTCAAAAGCAATTTTCCTAATTGGTGAAGTCCATATATCATCACTCTTTTCTTGGTCGTTTAGGTCAACAAAACATTGTATTATGCTATTTGAAGCATTAATATACATATCTTTTTCAAAAGATTTGATAGTTTCATATTTTTTAAAAAGTCTAATATCATTTAAATCTTTTTCTCTACCCATTGTCGATTTGATTAAGAAAATAGACTTATATGTAGCTATTCCTTCTCCAGGCACTATATCATACAACGCAGGCTCATAAATAGAATATACGTTAACTGGAAATTCTCCAATATAAACTCTGTATCCATCATTTGCAATTACATCTCCAATACTATATGAATTTAATTTTTGAACTCTGGTAACATATCCCTCAGGGAACATATTTACAAACTCGCTTGTTTCTACGGTCACTATCCCATACTCATTTATAGAGAATCCTAATAATACTATTCCCAAGTTTGAAATATCTGTGTATTGTGGAGTTGCTGAGTATTTTATTATATCCAAGTCATTATATCCTTTTCTGTATACCGTCCCTTGTTTACTAAGGGCAAACGAACCGCTGATTAAAAAATTGTTTATCTTTGCAAAGTTTGCTAAATCTAAAATTACACTATGCTCATAATATTTTTTTGTTGTAAATAGTTCCGCCAAAAAGAAATCAGATGTAGTTTCTGATGCACCACCAAAAAATGAATAATATTCACTTGTATAGCCTCCACCATAACCACTCGAAACTCCATAAATATCTAACCCTCCATATTGACCCCCTGTATTTTCTAACCCTATATCTTCAATTTCAAAAATGCTTTCACATTTTAAGTCAGGAATTTGTTGCGCCACGGGAGCCCAATTTTTCTTTATTTCAATATTGATATAATAATTATCCTCTAGTGATATTGGAACATATTCATCTCTATATTCATAAAATCTTTGATTATTAACCATTTCTCTTGGAATATAATCCATATGTTTTATGCTCATATTGCCGCTTGACACCCATTGAAATAGATTTTCGCTCGCTGTGTCTATAACATAAGTTAACCCGCTGCTAAGAGGAATATTAGTAGTTTCTTTGGTTAGAGTACTATCATCTAAATTGTTTCCTAGTAAGACTGTTTGATTATAATATTCATTAAAAACGGTTGACAATTTTTCATCATCATAAAATATCTCTCTGAAATATGGAGTTGATACAAATAAATCTGTTCCAGCCTGGGTGTTCATTAAAGAGCTTCCAGACAAATATCCCAAAAACCCGTCTATAACTACTTGATTTCTTTCATCCTCAAGAAATGCTCGAACATTAGTGGGATTTACCACTTGCCCTTGCGTAGTTTGACTGTTTGAATAATATTCATCTGAGGTTGTAACAACCACTCCAGATGAAATTGTATTCGCTGTCAAATATTTAACGTCTCTTAAAATAACTACTCTTTGCATTTCTATTTATTTATTTTTATCGGGTAAACTTTAGCATGAGACACTACATTGTTAAATAGTGAATCTGCTTCTTCTAAAGTATCCAGTGTAAATTCGTTTTCATCTAATGAAAAAGAAGGAATTTTATTTCTCCCAATTTTTTCAAACCATTCTTTAATTTCTTCATCTGTTTGAGGATTCCTATCTACCAATTCAGCTGCTCCTGGAATAGGGGTAGTTGTCATGCGCCAAAAACCTGTTGAATCCCATGTTGCAATTTCATTGGCATAAGGCCCTGGAGGAAAACTTGCAGGCAGGTGTTCCCCATCTATCCAAACAGCACCAATTTTATCATCATCATCAATCCAGACACCTATAATAGGGTATATGTTTGGATAGAATTCTGTTAACCTTAAATAATTAGGCATAACTATGGAGCCGTTCGGTATTCTATCTACTTCCTCAAACACAATTTGCATTTTTCCGTACTCAGGACTTGCCAAATCTGTTGTCCATTGTATTCTATCTATTGAGAATCCTGCTCTCAAAGAATATGCCTCAGCAAAATATTTTGTTCTTAAAGTTCCAATCATGTTAGAGGTTAAACTTTTCCCATCCGTTGTTTTTATCCTATATGTATCTTTAAAAAACTCTTGGTCAATAAATTGAGGATTAAAATTTTGCCTTTGAATAGTGTAAATGTTTTCTTGTTTTTGCGTATCTATATATTCATAAATGTTATTAGTTCTTTTAAGGCTTAAATTTATATATGAATCATGCTCTGGGAAATTTCTTTTTTGCCCATCAGAATGAATAAATTGATATACGCCAGTTCCTCCACTATCATAGATAGCGTTCGCATAAATTTGTTTTTTTATTATATCGTTTTTATTATATTCCATATTTTATAAATAATGCTAAATAATTAAGCTATCCTTATAGATAAAGTTTTTCCAATATTATAATCTCCAATCTCAGTTCCTCCACGGAAATCTTCCAAAATAAAATTTACTTTAGAAAGGGGAGATGGGGGCGCTGTTAGCAAATCAGCGTCTCCTGGAACTGTATATGGTATTATAATATCAATTTCTGCATTAATTTCATTTGCCCAAAAAACAGTCTGCGGGTTTAAATATGGAAACTGAAATGCTGGTATTGGTGTTTCATCTTCTGACAACCCCTCGTTTACTAAATTCACCTGTTCTTGTCCGTGAGGACTTAATTCTAATGTGAGAATTAAATTCACCGTAGTACCTGCTGATTTTGTAATATATATTTCATTTCCATCTTGACTTGTAATTTCATCTTGAAATTTTAGGTCTATTTTTTTACCCCTTGGTTGTAACACCATTCTTTTAGCTAAGTTAAGTGTTGATAAATCACAATTTGTCCCGCCGCTTAAATCTAAAATTATATATTCCACTTCCTCCGCGGAATCAAACTCAATCGGAACTGTGTAAGAAATAAATTTCTGTTGTGATTCTCCTATACTCCAATTTACTTGATATGGGTTAAATCCATCAAATTCAGAATTAGATGAATCATATGTTGATGTTTCTGTTAATCCGAACGCGAAAATAGATATATTTTCATCTCCCAGGGGCGGCTCGGATATATTTAATGCTAAATTAACCGTTTCACCTTTAATTATAGGATGTATGCGCCAATTAAGTTCCTCCGTATAATTAGCATCTATAATCATTGTAATGACTGGTGTTTGTGCTTCTCTAATTACGTTGTTGTTGTTTTGATTAAAGGGTGATATTAAACAATTTTCTACTGAAACAATGCTAAGTCTTGCAAACGATGCTTCATAAGCCATTCCAAAATTAGGCAGCATATCAATAGAAATTCGCCTCTCTGTTTCTCCCGCATTAAATTGTACAACTATTGGATACTCTCCAAATGTTGTTCCAGGAGCAAAAGGGGTGTTATGAATAGATGAGCTTGGTGTATCGTCAATAATATCCACATCAACAGTCACAATTTCGTTTCCTATTGCTGTGGCACCATTAAGGTTCACTATTAAATTATACGAATTATTTGTTACTAAACTATAAATAACATCATTTACATTAACATCTGTGATACTTGGAAATGAAGTTGATAAAACGCCAGGTGCATCTACACCAAGCGTTATGTATGGGATTTCAGAAGCGTCAAGACTAAGCTCCGTTTTTATATCTATGTTCAATTTTACCCAGTGAGTATCGTAGAAAAATGGAAAATTATTATCAATTTCAACCAAAGAGCCATCTATATTTGTTTCAATAGTTTCAGTTCCATAATCAATTATTTGTTTTTCATAATTTCCATCTAAATTTAAAACATCATCATAATAAACAAATTGACGCTTAAAAGCATTTACTGGAGTTTGAGAACCACTAAAAGTTAATAGTATAGAAGTTATACCAGAATGGTCGTTAAATTCCTGCTCGGATAATTCAACTTTATATTGACCTCTTTCAAATCCGAAAATATTCTTATAACCTTCAAATTCCTCCGCCGATAATCTATAAGACTCAAAATCTTCTGGATTTGTAGAAGTTTTTTGATATACAACAGCCCCCTCTTCATTTAAAAAAGAAGCGGTATATGCTATATTATCAGCTCTTTCTTTAATAGAATCGACTATCCCATAGAATACAAAATTTCTAGCGCTATTTCTTTCTTTTTGAAACTGTCTAAATATGTTGAAATCATTGTAATATCTATTTGGCCAGAGTTCTCTATAATTCCTCTTCAAATCTACAGATATATAGTTATCCTCATTAAGCTGGGGAACTACATCTTTGCTGCCAAGTAATATTTTTTTTCTACTATCCATTATTTATTCTATTAAGGTGACCACCCATCAACATTATAAGGTATTCCA